>Ga0207075_1003_pt1 | contig 80566 bp, 64 predicted proteins | sample Alteio_BWMinHeat_64_FD_153587 | JGI IMG/M metagenome (GOLD analysis project Ga0207075, IMG submission 153587) | Enriched cells from forest soil in Barre Woods Harvard Forest LTER site, Petersham, Massachusetts, United States -... | ecosystem: Environmental > Terrestrial > Soil > Temperate forest >... | reverse complement strand
TAGGATCTTTCTTCTCATTAGCAACAAGAAACTCAACATAATCATAACTTTTATTATTATAAATTATCTTGGGCATTTTATCAAGGAGAGAACGACAGAATAATATCCCTAAAGCCCAGATATCCATAGATTTACTATAAACTATGGCTTCACTGGTCAATTTACTAGACCAGCCGAAGAGTTCTGGAGGTCGAGAGTCAAGAGTGTATATATCTCTTACAACTCGAGGATAAAAATCAAGACAGATTGCCAAACCAAAATCACTAACCCTCGGATAATAAGCTCCTTGACTATTTCTAAATATTATAATATTTTCAGGTTTAATATCACCGTGTATCCAATTCATATCATGAACTACACGTAAACCTAACGATATTTGATATAGAATTATAATCCTATCTTCGAGTGGTGGTTTAATCGAGATATATTTAGCGAGAGTACCTAATCCTTCTGGCATAGTATATCCTATTTCTTCAAGACCACAAACTGAAGAACCATAGACATCAAATATAGGCATTATATAATCATTACGAATAGTATCCATAATTATAATTTCATTAAGATTGTGATTAGCAGCTGGTTTAAACTTCTTCAATACCTTACCTTTTTCTTGTAATTTAAATACATTTCCATAAGATCCATGTGATATCTTCCTTTCTGTCGGCAAACCACACTCACTGATTTTTTGAGTTGGTTTATTCGTTTCACTCGCTTTATTCGTTTCACTCGCTTTATTCGTTTCACTCGCTTTATTCGTTTCACTCGCTTTATTCGTTTCACTCGCTTTATTCGTCTGACTCGCTTGGCTCGTTACCCCCTCCCTAACCTTTTCTAATGATACATTAGATCTTCTTATTATCGGTGGTGGTTGGGTAGCTTGTACTGGTGCTTGTTGAGTAGCTTGTTGTATTAGTTGCTGGGTAAATCCTTGTGCTGGCTGTACTGATTGTTGAGTAGTTAGTTGCTGTAATGTTAACGGTTGAGTAATCTGCATTGGTTGCTGAGTAAACTGTGTAGGTTGTGTAATTTGCATTTGTTGTACTGGTTGTTGAGTAAACTGTGTAGGTTGAGTAAATTGCTGAGGATTCTGTTGAGGTATTAACTGTTGAGGTATTAACTGTTGAGGTATCGATGGTTGGATACCATAAAAGTTAGTAACTGGATTAACAACAGGAATAGTGGGAAAATAGGGTTGTGGAGCTATTTGTGCACTTTGAAACCGTGCAAAAGGATTGATAGCTGTTTGTTCTTTCTGTTGAGGTTGTATGTTACTATATTTTACCAATGGCGGCACTGATAAACCCTGCATATTAGGGGCTGGGTATTTTGTTGGAAGCGTTGTCGCTAAAGGATTAGAAGTCATCTGAGACCTTTATTCTTCAAGTTATACCTTTTGTTATAATAAAAATTTTTATTATAACCATTTCATATTGATCGCAAACTTTCATTCTTTTTGACCCCTGTTATCAATCATACCGCCTTCAGCGGTGCAAAGGATGTATCCTTTGAGGCAACATAGTTGCATAATCCTTCTATTCTCACTTCATTCGCAAATCATTCTCACAACACTCATTCACAAATCATTCTCACAACACTCCATTCCCTCACATCTCCTACAAATCATTCTCACAACACTCATTCACACCATTCAAAGTGTCACCCAAGTTTTTGTTTTTGTTGATAACTCATATGATCACTCAAATGATCATTCGAAGGCATTCCCAAAACCATTGAAAAACGCGGTTTCAATTTGTATTAATTGCTTCCCCAAACTTCCATCTCTGTTCCAGCACCAAAATTCACTGTTCCACCTGTACTACCCAAAGTAATACTGGTTATTTGTGAATTACTGCTCCAAGAACCACCACCGCTACAGTAAACTGGAGTTCCTCCAGATAATGCATCTGTCATCCCGGTAAATGTAACAACTTTTGGCGCTCCCGATATATTACGAATATTGAGGGAGAATGAAAAGTTTGTCATCGTTGTTGCTGTCATCTGTATTGAAGTTACGTTACTGGTTGTCGAGGAGTATAGTGCCGTTGGTATCAAAGTAACCACACTTCCCGATAAGACCCAATAAAGATAATTTGACCCATTATCCGAATTAAATTGTATGATTGGTGTAATAGCAGTACTAACACCAGTCGCACGTACTGCAACTTCAAGGTATCTGGTAGACGATGGAACATTGACCGTCAAACTTGTAGCCGCCGATGATAACGAAGATGTTACCAATGTTGACCATGCACCAGCCGGACCAGTCGCACCGGTGGGACCAGTGATTCCTGTTATTCCTGTTGCGCCGGTTGGACCCGTAATACCGGTTGGTCCGGTAGCACCAGTCAGACCTGTTGGACCCGTCGCTCCCGTAACTCCTGTTGGACCGGTTGTTCCTGTGGCACCAGTGATTCCCACAGCATTAAAATTGGGTGGAAATCTCAAACTCCAATCGGTACCCGAAGAAACGAAAAATGCGGCATATCCTGGGGTCACATTCAAACTCGAGAGACCGTTGATGGTATTACTGGGATCAGGGTTGATCGTAACACTATTACCACTGGTATCTCGACGATATATATCAAAGGGAGATCCATCAGCCTGAATTGGTTGAATGTTCATTGTCACGTTACCACCCGATGCGTCGATTATATATTCATCATATGAATAATCGATGCTGTAGGTCCCAGCAGTTAAAACTAAGACAACGATATCGTTGGGCATTTTTGGAGGGTTTAAAAATATAATCGAGATTATATTTTCGCCGATGATTTTAATCATATTTTCGCTGATGATTTTATAGAAGATAATCTACACTGGCTGTTACGTTAACAGCTCCTGCTCCACCAACATTGGTAACTTGAGCCCCTATTGTGTCAAATTGTACGACCGATATTGAACCAGATGAGGTAGCTGTAGTTGCTAAATTTGAAACAGTTGCTACTAAGGCGGTCGCAACACCATTCTTAAATATAGTCACTACTTTTGAAGCTCCCACTCCTGGTGCAGCAGATAAAAGAACATTGAGGTTTGTTATTGTATGAGCTCGAGTCATAAGAATAGCTGTATTAGCATAAGTATTATTTGTACCACCATAGAGTAAGAATGGACCACTTCCTATATTTGAAGCTGAATTCCAATGTATAAAAGCTGTAGAACTTGCACCGGTTGGACCCGTAGCTCCCGTTACACCAGTTGGCCCCGTGATGCCCGTTGCACCTGTTGAGCCAGTAGCACCAGTAGCACCGGTCTGTCCCGTATGACCAGTAGCACCCGTTGAACCAGTAGCACCAGTCTGACCAGTAGCACCCGTTGAACCAGTAGCACCAGTCTGACCAGTAGCACCCGTTGAACCAGTAGCACCAGTTGCTCCTGTATTACCAGTAGCACCCGTTGAACCAGTAGCACCAGTATTACCAGTTGCTCCTGTATTACCAGTAGCACCCGTTGAACCAGTAGCACCAGTTGCTCCTGTATTACCAGTAGCACCCGTATTACCAGTTGAACCAGTCTGACCAGTAGCACCAGTATTACCAGTTGAACCAGTCTGACCAGTAGCACCAGTTGGTCCTGTATTACCAGTAGCACCAGTCTGACCAGTAGCACCCGTCTGACCAGTTGGTCCTGTATTACCAGTAGCACCAGTCTGACCAGTAGCACCAGTCTGACCAGTAGCACCAGTCTGACCAGTAGCACCAGTCTGACCAGTAGCACCAGTCTGACCAGTAGCACCAGTCTGACCAGTAGCACCAGTCTGACCAGTAGCACCAGTCTGACCAGTAGCACCAGTCTGACCAGTATTTCCGGTTGGTCCTGTATTTCCGGTTGGTCCTGTATTACCTATTGCTCCAGTAGCACCCGTCTGACCAGTAGCACCAGTTGAACCAGTATTTCCGGTTGGTCCTGTATTACCCGTTGAACCAGTTGCTCCGGTTGAACCAGTATCTCCAGTGTTACCTGTAGCACCAATAGCACCAGTCTGACCAGTAGCACCAGTAGCACCCGTTGATCCTGTATTACCCGTTGATCCTGTATTACCCGTTGAACCAGTTGCTCCAGTATTTCCGGTTGGTCCTGTATTACCTATTGCTCCGGTTGAACCAGTATCTCCAGTGTTACCAGTCTGACCTGTTGCTCCAGTATCTCCAGTGTTACCAGTCTGACCTGTTGCTCCAGTCTGACCTGTTGATCCTGTATTACCTGTAGCACCCGTTGAACCAGTATTACCTGTAACACCAGTTGGTCCTATATTACCAGTCTGACCAGTATCGCCTATCAGTCCGGTAACTCCTGTCGGTCCCGTAATGCCAGTATTACCCGTTGGACCTGTGACTCCAGTAGATCCGGTATTACCTGTATCACCATTAAGTCCTGTATTTCCCGTGTTACCAGTTGTTCCTGTTTGACCCACCGGCCCAGTAGCACCAGTTGCTCCTGTTGAGCCAGTAGATCCGGTATCTCCTATACTACCTGGTGCTCCAGTATCACCAGTATTACCTGGTGCTCCAGTATCACCAGTATTACCTATTGCACCAGTTGGACCAGTATCACCAGTATTACCTATTACACCAGTCTGACCAGTCTGACCAGTATCACCTATTGCTCCCGTTGCTCCTGTTGCTCCAGTTGAACCAGTCTGACCAGTATCACCAGTATTACCTATTGCTCCAGTTGAACCAGTCTGACCAGTATCACCAGTATTACCTATTGCTCCTGTTGCTCCAGTTGAACCAGTCTGACCAGTATCACCAGTATTACCTATTGCTCCTGTTGCTCCAGTTGAACCAGTCTGACCAGTCTGACCAGTCTGACCAGTAGCACCAGTATTACCTATTACACCAGTCTGACCAGTCTGACCAGTATCACCTATTGCTCCCGTTGCTCCTGTTGCTCCTATTGCTCCTATTGAACCAGTCTGACCAGTCTCACCTATTGCTCCTGTTGCTCCTGTTGAACCAGTCTGACCAGTCTCACCTATTGCTCCTGTTGCTCCTGTTGAACCAGTCTGACCAGTATCACCTGTTGCTCCGATTATCCCGGTCGGACCCGTGTTACCAGTTTGACCTGTATCTCCCGTATTACCAGTAGAACCTGTTTGTCCCATCGCGCCAGTATCACCGGTTGTTCCAGTGTTACCAGTTTGACCAGTAGCTCCAGTGGGCCCAGTTATTCCGGTAGCTCCACCAGGATCACCCGTAGGACCTTTGCTACCTGTCGCACCGGTAGCTCCAGTCTGACCAGTTGCTCCTGTATTACCAGTTTGACCAGTATCTCCGGTAACACCGGGGTCTCCAGTTGATCCAGTAGCACCAGTTGAACCAGTAGCACCAGTTGAACCAGTAACACCGGGATCTCCAGTTAGTCCAGTATTACCTGTAGCACCTGTAGAACCAGTAGCACCAGTATTACCTGTAGCACCTGTAGAACCAGTAGCACCTGTAGAACCAGTAGCACCAGTATTACCTGTAGCACCTGTAGAACCTGTAGCACCTGTAGAACCAGTAGCACCAGTATTACCTGTAGCACCAGTATTACCTGTAGCACCTGTAGAACCAGTAGCACCAGTATTACCTGTAGCACCAGTATTACCTGTAGCACCTGTAGAACCAGTAGCACCAGTATTACCTGTAGCACCAGTATTACCTGTAGCACCTGTAGAACCAGTAGCACCAGTATTACCTGTAGCACCAGTATTACCTGTAGCACCTGTAGAACCAGTAGCACCAGTATTACCTGTAGCACCTGTAGAACCAGTAGCACCTGTAGAACCAGTAGCACCTGTAGAACCAGTAGCACCTGTAGAACCAGTAGCACCAGTATTACCTGTAGCACCTGTAGAACCAGTAGCACCAGTATTACCTGTAGCACCTGTAGAACCAGTAGCACCAGTATTACCTGTAGCACCTGTAGAACCAGTTGGTCCAGTATTACCAGTTGATCCTTTATCTCCAGTATTACCTGTTGAGCCAGTATTACCTGTAGAACCTGGAATTCCGGGAATAGGAATAAATATGCATTCACAATGACATTTTGAACGAAACCTATCTAATTGACAACTAGAACAATGCCCTCCTGTGCGGCATTTATCACGTTTACAACATGGCATTTTTACCGCATTAATTTTGTTTAACAACAAATTTATTTAAATGGCAATCTTCAGTGTGCCGTCTTCAGCGACATGAAGTACTATATATCAAACATTGAGTACTCGATTAAATTAAAAAGTATCTATATTATAAGTAGTAGTATAGATATTAGATCAAGTGAATATTAAACCCGTCAACACCCAAAAATGATTTTTAGAAAAACATGAGCGGCCGAAATCACCGGGCGATGAGTGATAAAGATAAAAAGACCGCACCGACAAAATCGGTATCATCTAAGTGGTATGAGTATCAGACCGTGTTGTATCGAACTCCCAATAGTGATCGTTGTGCTTTTAATGGAAAGATCTTTGGTACCGACCTCGTTGGAACATTAATCCAAGCAAAGAATGGCGACTCAATGCCTCGTAGTCTCGAAGATTGGGTGTGGTGTTCAGATAAGATTCCGGAATTTCTTAATCAAAAGCATAAAGAAGGATTCACGATAGCAATATTCTCTAACTATCAGAGGGTCGCTAATAACGCTGGATTTAAAGAATCATTGAAAGCACGAGTAGAGAAGATGTTGGAGTCACTCAGTTTTGATCCATTCTTCTTTGCGAGTCTTTCGACCGCTAAGAATGATAAATTCTGTAAGCCAAATATCGGGATGTTTGATCTCATGAAGGACACTGGTATTCCTATCGACCTGAAACAATCCTCCTACACTGGAGATCGTTTCGACGTTAAAGTGATGAAAGGGGCAGACATCCTCTTCGCCAACAACATCAAAGTACCCTTCTATAAACCAAGTGAAATCTATCCACAACAACCTTGGTATACTCCTTCTGGGAAGCAGGAGTTGTTGATTATGGTTGGTAATCAAGGTTCGGGAAAGAGTACTAATGCAAAACGTTATGAAGAAAAGGGATATTCCATTATAGCACGTAATGGAAAGAAGCACACCAATGAGATTGTAAATCTCTTAAAGAGTGGTAAATCGGTCATCTTCGATGCAACAAATCCATCAAAGGAAAATCGTGCTGAATTGATTACTCTCGCGACTCAAAATGGAGCGGTACCGATCATTCTCTGGTGTTCTCGGGATGGACGCTATGATAATGAACTGCGCACAGGGAAAGATAAGGTTCCAAAGATTGTGTACTCTCGTTATCAATCATCATTTGAGGAACCGAGCAGTACTGAGTGTGAGATGCATCGCCTCAATTAAGTACCCTCACTAAGGGCTATTAAAAACTCTATCCATTTTAAAAACGTTTATTAGAATGAATAAACGTTCGATAAATAATATCTTCCTAGTTATAAAATCAATAGGTTCAAACCCCACAAAATGGCAGCAGAACTTGAGAAACCAGAAGATGTCTATACCCTTGGCAAAACATATGAGATGGATATACCAGTAGCGGTTGACTATTTGGGATATTACGGTGATCAAATTAAAACATATCAAAATCAAAAGGCTGATTTCAACGATAGTCTTGACAATATCTATATTAATAAACCAGAAATGTATATGAAAGTAGAATTTGATGATGGTGATGAATTAGATATTAATTTTTCTAAAGATTCGATGCCGATAGAATTCATCTACAAGTCAAGATATCTTCAAGAGGATAAAGATAAGGATTTGATAATTATTGATGATGTAAAGTACGATAGAGGTACAGGCTCTATCGCCGCATCAGATCTAAAGACTCTGATGAGAAATGGAGAACAAGTAATTACTAGGACCTACTACGATCTTGATTATGAAGGTGCTGGAATAGTTGAAACATCACAGGAAAAGATTTCAATAACCTGGGTTGATAATGTAATGAAGGGAGAAGCATCGTATGAAACCGATGGATGGATTGCAAAAGGTAAATTTCAGAATAATAAACTTGATGGTATGTGGATTGTAAGGGATAAAAAGACAGATGAATTAGAGTACTTCTATTACGCTAATGGTAAGGAGTTGAGCTTAGAAGAATTCAATAAACTTAATCATTTGTAGCAACATATATGTTGCTTTCTCAAAGGAGGTATCATTTGTAATATATCTTTGATAATAACATCAGTGACATCTTACTGATATTACTCTCTACTTATTCTTACTAGCACCCTCAACCGATACTGTTGTTTTACTACCTCCCCCACCTTTGGGTATTACTAGAACAATAATTACGATGATCACAATAACAGCAATAACAGCGAGTACAGCCAATATTATTCCTAGAAAATCAAGTAAACCTTCATTTTTAGCAGTTGCACTTTGATCAATTGATTGCTTCAAATCCTCTGCTGCTTGACTATCAGCGACTGTTGTTTGCATACATTGTGTCACACCACTAATTGCTTGATTCAAATTATAGAACCCAAGTTTAAATTGTGACCCCGTGCCATCAGCAGCAACTTGGAAGTTAGCGGTATTATTAGCTGTTGGTGAACATTTCTGAAGAAAACTATTAGATATTTGTTGACTTAAATTAGTGACACTATTAATGTAATTATTAGCATCGGTACTACCTAAAGATAATGCTCCAACAGTTGCTGCTGCCGTTTGAGCCATCTGATTCTGTATATCTTGTGATAGTTGAGTTGAAGCTGCATTATTAGCTACACAATTAGTATCAACGGTAACAATCTGATTTACATCAATTGTTCCGATATCGATTACTCCACCATTAGTCGCTTTAAATTGAATATTGTTAGTATTAGATAATTTAGGTAGACAATCTTGCACACTTTTATTAACAACACTAATTCCTGCATTAATCACATTATTAAGTTCATTTTCTGCTCTTGCGTTAGAGAATAAACCACCCATTTATATCTGATTTTTATTCTCGAATAAATAAAATTACTCAAACAAAAATTGAGTAATTTTATTAGCTTCCAAGGAAAGAGATCTTGAAAGACATTGCTCGCTTTGCCATGAGTGATGTCCCTAAAAAGAAATCAAATACTGGATTAATTATAGCCATTATTATCCTAGCAATATTTATAATAGCCATTATTGGTGTAGCAATCTATCGAAGTACTGTCAAGAAACCACAACCTAATCAAAAAGCTTGTAGTTCAGATGGTGGATGTACAGCACCAAATATCTGTCGTATTGTTGATACTGTTCACAATACTGGATTTTGTCTACCTCCATGCACTAATACCGCTGGATCCTGTCCTAATGGATGGAGTTGTAATGCTTCTGGGCATTGTCAAGCACCGTAATTATTTTATTTTTATGAAAATAAATATTTGTTACGAAAGAAAGATGAGCGCTCGAGGAACTTCTACTATTCGATACGATGGATCATATCCATCGTTGGAATCGGTGACTATCACTGCAATAACAAAGTTAAGCGAAGAAAATGAAATTTTTCTCGGTTACTCTTACAGTAATGGTAAATATATGTATCTCAATAAACCAATACCGGTACTTAACCAATCTCTAACGAGTTTAGCATTAGAAACTATCGGGATAAAAGATTATGATATTTTTGCAACGGAAGTAGTGACTCCAGTTGATGGTGGTAAATATGAACCATTACCATTATTAGTACGAGATGATTTACCAAGAGATGGAATATATCGAATAGGAAATAAGGTAATGAATTTTATCAGGGTGGATTCTGGGGTGTATGCCGCTCATGGTGATGCTATCCAGGAAAAGGATATTTACGATGGCGAATTCAAGAGAGTTCAAAAGATGAAACATAATTATGGTCTATTGCAAGAACTTACAGTTTATTTAGAGGATACCGCCTTTAGCAGTGCATCACCACTTAAGGTAATGGAGGTAAAGTATAATAATGGTAAAATATCAGAATTAAGTATCTTCTATAGTCCTAGATTTTTTGATGAAGATTCTGATGAAAGAGATTCTCAATGTACCATTATTATATCAGATGATGTACTATTATTACTTCATTATATAGGTGATATGCTAATTAAATATGCTCGCTATGGGATTAAGGATATCTTAATAAGAAATCAACTTATATCCCAGGGTAAAGATATAAATGATTTGAGAAATGGGTTTGAAATTTTCAAATCTAAAAGAGCTTACTATCATGAATATGGTCTATCTCAAATAGGAATATCAGTCACAGAGAGATATACGCCAACTGTAATTGAACACTATCTTCCTAACCATAAAATAGATAATATTATCGAACCTATTCCTAGAGATTTATACTATTACCAATATAGTTATGTCAAACATATCGGAGAATTATTTCCTAAAGTTTTAACAAGGATCATTCTTAGTTATTTTGATTCTACAGATCTATCACTTATGAAGACCGATAAAAGTATACTATCTAGTATACCTAGAGATCAAAATATTGAAGAAGAATTAGAATATATTAATTCTATTCTAAAATATGTTATTGATACTTAGTTATATTAAGTGTAGTCATATTCATTGTAACTACAATGAATATAAAAATGTTTTATATTCATCCTCAATAAAATTAAAATCTACCCTCCAATAGATCCCAAAATGACTGATATTGAAGAACTAATAATCCTAATTGATAAGAAAGATAAGTATCTTGAAGAGTTATCAGAGTATATCCTAAAAGATATAGTTATTTATGTCTATGAATATTTAACATTTACTATACCAAGAAAACATAATGGAGATTTTTGTTCAGTAGTATTTCCAGGACAACTCAGCATCCCAGTAGATAACCTTGAAGTTGTTGGATCTACAAAGTCAACATGTGATCCAGAAGTCATGTCCTTTTTCATCCATAATAGACTGATTAAATTGTTAACATTAATTACTCAAGAAAAGAAACGTATATATCTATCAAGTTATCGTCGAGGTCATGATTGCGAAGAGGAATCTATTGGGGATTATCTTTTCATACCATTAAATGATAGTACAAAGAATGGTGACTTATTAACGGGTACCCTAACAATCTCTCAGTTAGAGGCCGTTGATTCTTATGATAAATGTGTTCAATGGATGTTTATTGGTGAGCTAAAAGATTATAAAATACAACGTGTGGATAAACTCAAGTAACGCTGAAGGCGTTGTATCTTGATTTAAGATACAACAACTATGTTGCCCGTAAATATAAAAATGTTTTATATTTATCTTTAGTAGAACTAAAATTTGCCATCTAATGGCGCTCAAGATGTCCGATGTTAAAACACCACTCAAGATAACAATTAAGATTAATACTAATAACCCTACGATATCATCCCCACTCACATCAACAACATCCTCTATATCTGTGAAGGTGACACCGACAGTAGAAGAACTACAAAAGAAGACAATACCACAACTTAAGGAACTTGCTAAAGAAAAGAGTATTAAAGTACCAAGTTCATTGAAGAAGGCTGATTTAGTACAGTTCATATATGGTTCATTAATCAGTAAAAATAATATATCATCAACTGGTAAATTATTCACCGGTACACAACATGACCGAAGTAAATGTGTACCTATGAATATGGATATTAATAAAGATAATACTTTGGGAACGTCGTCGCGAGCCACTTTCTTATCCTGGAGAGATCATTTTAAGTTGAAGGGTTGGGCAGTTGTACCAGCAATATCATCACAGTTAGCGTCTCAATATCGAGAGAGGTTTTGGGATATTCTTGAAGATAGTAATCCCGATTTGAAACGGAATGATACGAAGACTTGGACTAAAGAGAATCAACCACCCAATAGTTATGGTGTAATTCGAAGTCGTTTTGGTCATACTAAACTTCAATGGGAAGCACGAGAACAAGTTCATTCGATATTTAGTGATATTTGGGGGACAAAAGATCTTCAATGCTCATACGATGGTGCATCATTAATGTTTCCTAAGAGTGAAGAAGATGGTAAATTTGCAGAGTGGTTCCATCAGGATGCGGGAAGATGGTGTGTTGGTAGTACCACCTCTGGTGGAGATAAGAAGGAAGTTACTCGTAACTTTCCTGATTACCCCGCAGTCCAAGGAATCCTATGTCTCACAGACGCATCAACGTTAGAAGACGGTGGATTAGTTGTTATGGAAGATTCTGTTAAGATTTTTGATCAATATCTCAAAGATCATCCGGCAGAAGGTATTGTCGCTTCCAATATTGATGTTAATGATCCACTTCTAATCAATAAGAAATGGTTGAAGATTTGTGCTCCTGCGGGATCCTTAATACTTTTTGATAGTCGTATTGTTCACTGTAATATGCAACCTTTAAAAGATACGACGGTATCATCATCGATGTCAAGATATCGTATGTGTTTTTATATTAGTATGTCACCTACTAAATTTCTCGATATTCAAGATAAAAAGAAACGAGTGGAGTTATATCAAAATAATCGAATGACAACTCATTGGACTCATGGACCGTGGTTTAAAGCACTACCAAAAGATCCATACTTGTATGGTCGTACCCCAAAATGTTCAATTGATGACAAGAAATGGTACCATCAAGAGAAAGATTTGACGTTGATACAAAAGAGTATGATTGGATTATAACTACTAAATTAAGTAATATTAAAATTGATTTCAATTAATAAAATTATTAATTGAAATCTTAGCGATGAGTGACACAAAGCAACAACACGCGGAGCAAGACAAAAGCAAGCGTTTTACTCTCCCAGAGTATACGAATGAACTCCATGAATATCTCCCTATTCCGGGGGTCGTGAAGATAACAGAAGAGTACTTACTTGATACACAATTCATCGTTAGTAAGATATTTGAGGCTGCTAACTTTGGTGTTTTTGTGAGTTTTAAGAAATATTATACTTCGTTGCCAAATAGTATTAAACCTTATCTCACAGATAAGGTAAACTTTGATACCAAAACTAATATTCAACCACGTCAGGATATACTTAGTGACACTCATTTTGCGGAAGAAATACTGAATCTTGCGTCGTACCACGCAGATCATTCTTCTGACCCAAAAGTATCTCAAGGATGCACTGAAATAACAAGATACGTTTCTTCAATTCTCTATCGTTTGAAGAAACGTAGTGTAGGACACATAGAATGTGATATTTGTCCTGTACCACAATTATCAATTAAGCAGTGTTATAATCGCTATTCCGGATTAACTCAAGAAGAACGAAAAGAACTAATCCGAGGAATTATTGCTGGTAAAGATGATGAAGAACAGATGAGGAGTGAAATTCTTATTAGTGAGGCTAACATGTTGATCACATTATATTTAGCTTTTAAAGATGAAATTAAAGCAAATACTGAGTTACTTGGAGAAGTTGTGTCTTGTATTAATACTTCTAATGAATGGTCTTTTTGTTATCACTATTACCATGATATTTTAGATATAATTAGTAAGGAACGATTTATTAATAAATTACAAGGGCATTTCATGGAATGGAGTGATATGCCATTATTGACATATTTTGGAGTTGATACCAAACATTGTTTGAAACATAATGCCTTTACCCTCACAAGTGATGAATGCTATAATTGTAAAACAGAAGAAGAGTATCGTAATAGTAAGAAGTGTAAATATCTTTCTCCTTTTGATGCACCAAAAGGAGAAAGATGTGGTGCCATAATTAAGAGTGGTAATGATTACTGTCCAGCATGTATTAAGAAAATAGGAGTTCGAGGAATTCCGGGACCAGCGGGTGCACAAGGAGCTCGGGGGCCAGTGGGAGTTCTGGGACCCCGAGGAGTAACAGGAGCCATAGGATAAAAACATGTATTCTAGATGTTGGGAGTCTCTGATCTCCAACTTATACTACATTACTAGATTAATTAACAAGATTACTATTAATAAGCTAATATATTAACTTATTATCGATACTTATTGATTAAAATATTTTATCTTTTGTGAACTTTCGAGGTCCCGAAAAGCCAAAAAGGGCAATTTTCGGGTATTTTTGAGCTTCAACTAATATAGTATTATTATAGTGACTAACACGCAAAAAAGCTGGAAAATACCCTTCCTGAACTACTATTGCACCTCCAAAATTCTCGATTTTTCGAAAGTTCAACCAAAGTTCAGGAAAGATAAATTTATGTTGTCTTGTAACTCATAATAGTATCCCTATATAATATAACAAATAATCAAAAACTTATATATCTATCTGATATTGCGCAACTGTGTTGCATATAATTCATCAAATCCAAATATGAGTTATAAGATGATATCCGCCTTTAACTATTATGTTGTAGAAATATGCCATCCAAAATTGTGGAGCTATAGGATTCAATGTTACCCAAGTTTTCACAGCATAGTATCCTCCTTTAGATATTATCTTTGTAGTTTCTAATAAATATAATATATAAATCGTTCTTTCCATGTATAATGTAGTAATAACAATTAGGATAAATAAAAGAATAGAGAAATAACCTCTTTTATGATAGTACTTTGTTTTATAGTCTGATTTTATTATATAATACCGCTGAAGGCGGTGCAAAGGATACATCCTTTGAAGCAACAGAGTTGCGTAACAAACCATTGATAATGAGAACAAATATGCAAGATCGACAAGATCAGATAATATTACACTAGATTTTATATAATACATAACAATACCCGTGGATAAAGAATAGAATATTATCCATAAATACATGAAGATTAAGATATCATTTATTAATTGATTGGATATATCTGGTTTATTATCATCATAAAGATCTTCTTGATCATTCATCATTTTGTTTAGTTTAATATTATTTGTTATATCACTTTTATTTTAGTTAATATTGATCCTATTGATCGATATTACACGCTTCTCATAATTCTAATGATGTTCATCGCTAATGATGTTCATGATCTCCATGTTCACTCTCATGATCCTCATGAACATCATTATGGACTGGACATACTAAACTAGAAGAACTGATTATATCGTGATAATCCTCTAAGTCTTGCTCAATAATCTTTGATGCTAGTAATGCTTTATCAACATCACCAACAGGAGGGACTTCAACAACCGGAGTTATCTTTGAGGGTTGAGATACTAAAGCCTCGGTAAGCAACTGTGTTGCGGAAAAGGATACATCCTTTTCACCGCTGAAGGCGGTATTTGGATTATTAATAGTGATATCTTTTGTATCTTCTTTTACTTTCTTAATATCATCGATAGGATCAACTCCAATCATAGATTTGATGGGTATTGGTTTCTTGAGATCAATTAGAGGTAGTAACTCCTTAAATTCCACAGATTGTATCAATTGATCACGGATTACTTTAGTTTGTGGATCGAGAGTTACCACATTTGAAGGGGTTGATGTTTTACTATCTTTAGCATCACCATCCTTAGTAATAAGGATGGTACTACCAATGTTCTTCGCGACATCTTTAGCGATATCACCAATCGCTGTCATTGTCTCTTTTGGTAAGCTATTAATAACTGGACCAGACATAGAGTTAATCATATTCAACATTCCTGGATCTTTAACAACGTTCTGGATTGTTGATACTGTCTCTTTTACATCTAATCCATTAATTATCTCTTTGAGTTTATTAGGATCTTTAAGAGAGTCAGGGTTCATATTCCTAAATACTCCAGAGTTAGCAGCAACCCTACTTTTCAGTGAAGTATCCATCTCCATCGTCTCCTTAACACTTTCAACATATCGGATAAAAGCTGGGTGCTTATAAAAGTGAGCGTAGACATTTCGATTATTCCTCACTGACATTGTCACTTGATAACTCACACTTTCAAGATCAGCATATTCAAACTTCGTTTCGGATACTATGAATGCTGGTGATGTAACTATTGTATGAGATATCATCGTTGCAAGAACATTTAATATCTCATCTTTTTGAATAGTAGTATTCTTTCGTTGCTTACTCGATAAGATCGATTTTAAATCATTCTTATAGTAGAGATATAATTTGGGTAGTTTCTTTTCAGTATCAACACTTTCAACGTTATCACAATATATTATTTTGAGTTCTTTTTCAGTACATTTCAAGAGGGAACAGAGCATAGCTTGATCCTTAATAGTCATAAATTTCTGAGTTGTCTCCTTACACAAGACGCAATAGAGTGTCTTATCTTTGGGTGGGTACGAGGATTTTTCCCCCTTTTTCTTTGATGTTAGCGTCGAAGAAGTCTCCCCCTTCTTTTTAGAGGCATTAGAAGTCTCTGGCTTCTTTTTAGTAGCTGTTTCTGTAGTCATCCCCAACACTTCGTTTATTTAAAAAGAAATCTCTTTATGATCATAAAGAGATTTCTTTTTAAATAAACGAGATGAGCGAATCTTCAAATAACTCAGAAAATGTGGGGGTAACAGCTTCTACCACTAATATATCAAAGGCTTCTAATCTCACTCAAAGTGACACTAAGGAGATTCTAGAAACTTCTAACGTTAAGAAATCTAAGAAGGTATTAACGTTATTAGAGAGGTTAATGATGGTCACGACTAAAACTGAAGAATTAGGGAATAATTTTGGTTATGACGAACGTTATATCAAAATAAATGAGAAGAGTGCACTCTTCGCAAAGTTATTATTTGATGCTAACAACGCTCATAAGTTTTGTTTATCTTGTGGGGCATCAGGGACAGTAACTAAAGAAGATCTCGATAAGATGAATGAGTATATCAGCTATAAGAAGAAGTATCTAACAATGCAACGTGCTAGTTTAGATTCAATCATAGCCAAATATGATCAACTCAAAACACATCACGTTTCACATATAATAAATGGGTTTGAACATCCTAAAAAGAGTAGTGATACCAAAGATGAGAAAAAGGATGATAAGAAGAGCGATAAACCAATTGAGAAGAATGACAAGAAAGATGACAAACCAATCGATAGGAATGACAAGAAAGATGATAAAATCGTCGAGAAGAGTACTGATAAACTAATTAATAAGAAGGATGAAAAGAATGACAAACCCATCGATAAGAAAGAAGATATCAAAAATGATAAAAAGGATGACTCTATACCGACGGATTTTACAAGTGTTCTATTAACAAGGAAACCTGCAGAATTCCCAAAAGATAAGATCTCAATAGTTAATACAGTAAAGGATGAGCTTGATAAGAATGGCTCCGCGAACACGATTGTGCCGGCACGAATTAGTTTGTTTGAATCCCAAACTGGCTCAACGAACAACGTCTCCCAAACTGGCTCAACGAACAACGTCTCCCAAACTGAACAGACTAAAACTGCTACAATTGTGAATCTATAACAATTGACTGACAAATTATATCAAGTGATATAATTTAGTCTACTTTATTATCTATTGATGGTTCTATGACAGCATTAGGAGTGCTCGATACTTTTGGTATGCAATTGTTAGAAGAACTACCGGAACTTTGAGCGATTATTTGCTTGAAAACATCCATAACTTTCTGTCCTTCTTCTGCCTCAAAAGGACTTGATATAGTAGGTTGAGAACCTGCTGATCCACCATCAACATCTCCTTGAGATCCTCCTGAAGACGGACTCTTTGACTTCGTTAGATTTGATATGATTTGTGATATCACCTTTTGTAATTCTTCATTATTTAATGAACTTGGTTGAAGATCCTCAATTTTTACGGGTTGAATAGCCGTTTTCTCAAGTATCTCTCGTAACCCTGCTACTACAGAGTTTATAGATTCTTTTTCCGATGCTAATTTCGTTAGGGTAGAGTTCACATCATTACGAAGTTGTGCTGCGGCCAAGGATGCATCCTTGGCACCGCTGAGGGCGGTATGATCTTGAGTTATTAACGAGGAATCTTTACCATTTGAAACTCTACGTAGTAATGATATAATGGTACCCAACATTCCCAAAACCTTACGATTACCACCGAAGACATCAACCACAACATTACGATAAATCATGAGTCCTGTACATGATACCCATCCTAGTACAAAGGATCCGATACAGAGAAAAATCACCGTTAAATCGTTCATTTTAAGATCTTAAGTGACAACTTTAGGTCCTTTAACGAGGGAGATTACTTCAAAATCTTTATTGTAATTTTAATTGCGAACCTAAAATATTTTATCATTCACTCAAAAGAACAATATCCGAAGATCACTAAATGTCACTGACGAGTGAACAAGTTAATCAATCATATAAAACTCTTAATAAATATTCTATTGATAATGCTGCGACACTAATAGAGGCGGTGAAAAGACAAAATGCAAAGGAAAAGACGTTAATAGCGGAATATTCACCCTGTGTATCCTATATGTCACCAGTTAAAGAAGCAGATACTTCTGATATTGGTGACATTAAAGGTAAATTGGGTCAGCAAATTGGTGATAACTTGAGTAATATCAAACCAAATAAGTTAAAGGCGATTGTAAGTGATAGATTCTTTCAAAGTGAAGCTATGGAAATGATGTCCTGTATTACCGATAACATCTTTTACGGTCCGTCAACTTCAACCAACACTGTAATGCATCATGCAATACGTGAATATTTTAGGAATCTTAAACGCATTGGAGCACCTTCGGCTGAAGGATATGCTATGAATGGCATCTTTGGGTTTCCTTCGGAGTCACTCCCTTCAGGATCCGTAAAAGACTTATTCATCATTAAAACCGCACAGGATCCACACAATGATAAATTATTCCATGAGATGTTTATTGGTACATACGGAACAAATTCATTACGGAGTGTAGTACCTAACTTTGCTTATATTTATGGTGGCGTTAAATGTTCGCCAACATGGATCGCTCAAAATGAACAAGTAGCAACCTGGTGCACTCATGGTTCTGCTAATGATGTAACATACCTCGTTTATGAAAATGTCTCACCAAATGTATCATTAACTTCAGCTCTTAAAGACATGACCAGTATTGATTTCCTTAATTATTATCTACAAATTCTCTATTCATTGAAAGCGGGTATGCAAATTGATTTTACTCACTATGATCTCCACAGTGATAATGTTCTCTTGCGAACATATGTTCATCACACTGGTGCTAAATATAAAGTTTGCATTCAATATACAACTGAAAATGGTATTGAGTATTTCGTTGCTGACAGGATCGCAACAATTATTGATTACGGATTATCTCACATCAAACATCAAGGTTCTTCTTATGGTGTCTATGATCGAATTGCTTATTCGATATTACCAGAACTTGGATGGCCTATTTTCGATGCTTATAAACTATTAATGTTTTCGGCTCGTTGGGCTAAGGAGAATAAAAATATCAACGTCTTCGACACCTGTAAAACTATCTACTCATTCTTCTCTACCGTAGAAGATATCGATTCAGCTATTAATCTACAATGGAACTATCGATATTCTTTACCCTACAATGACTTTACTAAGGGATTAACTGTTGATTCATTAGCGATCTTTGTTCGTAGTAAGTTTCAATGTCCTTTTATTACTACTCGAGAACCAGCATCATTAGTTGTTCCAGGAACGGCTGGGAGTGGTTTTACTGATACTAAACATACCACCGGGACGAGTGACGGCGAGTTCTCAGGTATAGTCTCACTATCTCCCGGAACTGGTAACTTATCGTTGGGAAGGATGTTATCTATTGTTGGAGTTAAGCAAATCAATGATGGATCGGGACTCAAGAATATCTTCGATCTTTACGATTTTGTCAATAATGCGAAAAAGATGCCAGATAATATTGGTATGACACCTTTGGTGTCCCCTATGGTTCCAAGAGATATAACTAATGTTTCAAGTGTATCTAAAACTCCTTTAGAAACATCAAAGATATCATCTCCTACTCTTAATCCTTTCGCTAGTCCTTCTACTTCATCAAACATCTCATCTCCCCCATCAGGGACATCAAAGGTGTTATCCTCTTCCGCTCTATCGACATTTGGTATCGATGATTCCAAAATTAATTATCAACTAATAATGGATAATACACGTAAAGAAGTAGAAGGTTATGCCTCAACTATCGATACCCTGACAGCTAAAAATAAAATGGCTAATATTGATCTATCAGTTCCTGCGGTTGTCTTTCGTTATGATACAATGATCAGATATAGGACGATTCTTGATTCAGTGGCAAAGATCAATGATATCTATTATATGCTTAAAATGATCGATAAATCTCTTAGAGGAGTTCTTGCGTCACCTCTCCCACGAATTTCTGAGATACAAAAATCAGGGGATTTATCAAAAATCTCCGATGTTTGGGGTATAAATCCACTACTCAAAAAGCTTCGTGAACTCATTGATTATACCAAGCGATTCTTGAATGAATGGTCCCAGGAACTCACTGAAGATGATACTCAACTTGATAAATTAGTAAAGACTCAAGAATATAAGGAAGCGATGAAACAAGATTCACGTCTCGTATGGTATAGTCATGATCGTAAGTTATTCTTAGATGTATTAAAGTAAAATATAACTCGATATTTAAGATTATTGGACACTTAAGATGTGTTATATCTCACCAATATTATATCAATTCAATGATATAATATTCTGTTGTTATCTAACATAACAACATTAATTCTTTCTTTTTAAAGATAGGATTTTCTACAGGTTTTTATATTAGAGAGGGTACTATATAGAAAACATATAGGAAAACCTGGAGAAAATCTTCTCTAAAATTAAAAGATATTTTTTAGATGGGTATCTCACGTTGTTATTATATCAACTCAATGATATAATATTAATATATTTAAGATATCAAACGATATCTACTTTTGATTTTTAGCATCAGCGGCAATAGAAGTAAAAGAAACCTTACTTGCCTTAATTCTCTCTCGAACTCCTTTGGTAGAATCGTTGGAAGAGGATGGTATCGCATTTGGTGGAGGCATCTTTCCTGAATCACTATCAGGGATTGGAGAAGCATCTTTATCATCCTCATCACCCTTTTCATCCTTTTTATCTTTATGATCACCACTTGGGATATCATCCTCATCATCTTTTGGTAAATCATTATTTACCTTCTTTACATGTTGACAGTCATAACGCTTACACTCAGCACAGAGTTCACCAATCTTCTTTTTATCTTTCTTGGGGACCTTACGATTATCACTTTCTTCCGAAGACGAGTCTTTGACCACTTCATCGGCAATTAACTTGATTTCTGAGAGAACTGAATCAAAGATATCACTAGCATCATCTTTCTCTAACGCATCCAGGCGTGAATCTTTCGAATCAACCATTATTAGTTTAACTGTGTTGATGAAGATACGTAATCGTTCACTCGCGATTGAGATTCGATTGCCCTCTTGTGCAGCATGTTCCTCGAAGATATTTTTAGCGACTGCCTTGAGAAATTTGACACTCATCTTTTCTTTTGCTGGGGTTTCACGTTTTTATAGTAATTAATTTTGCTTAGCCAAAAAACATGGATTGGCTTTTGATTATCGGAGCTATAATATTTTTATCAGGTTTTATTGCATATGAGGTTATGGGAGAAAAACTCAACTGGTGGTCAATATCACTAGTCATTATTGGTGTATTTCTCTTATTAATAGCACTCGTTTATCGACTAAATACTAAAATGACACCCGTCACCGCGTCATATGGGAAGTAAATTATTTTTATTACTATTTAATAGTAATAAAATCCTATCATTCTTATTATGCTGTACCACTCTAATCTCGATCGTTAATCTTACGCTTAAGAGGTTTGTGATATTTAATCTTACAACTTGCAGTGTTATGATTATTAACTGATGTACTCTTTTCAACTAAATCTCCTATTTGAATATCAGCAACGATTAAATATGGAATATGAGTATTCCTATATTCATAAGAATGAATATCTTTAATAACCAAACCTCCCGCGGTATCAAGATATTCTATCTTAACTGAGTATGATTCTCGACACAATTTCTTTAATAGAGTACCTCCAACACCTCGAGTTGTAAAATATAGATAAGATCTACTCTTCGGTGAGCTTTGGAGTGATTCTTCATAGGAAAGTTTACCGATAGCAATTTGAACAGCATCGATCTTGTATTCAGGAAATTCATTGGTACAATAATACCATGTCGTAATCTTCCACGGTATTGATGAGAAACGTCGTTTGTATTCACTAAATAATTTCTGATATAACTTCCTATTGAGTCGACACATCTTTGTTAACTCTTTAAATTGACAAAAGGTAGCTATTTTAATAATGAGGTCATCGGGAGTGTGGTATTTACGGAGAATATGTGGGGTACCTTTCTTATCATTCTCATACTTCTTATAATGAGTATTTAGTGAGTAGCTCATTATTCCTAAACTATTTAATAAATTTGTTAATTAACGTCATCGAATTGATTTTGTAAATTTGATTAATAAAAATCTACTATGATAAAATAACAACATGACGGAGCTTAAAAGAGATGTATATAACTTATTTAATGAGGCCAAATTATTACCAGAAATACCATATCAAGACATTAATTTAATATCATCAAAAGATAAGAGTGGGAATCGGTTATTTCAAGGTTATAATTATGGATCACAATTAGGAACAATAATATTATCACGATTTATACCTATAAAAGTAAAAACGTCTCATTTTATTTCTAATGTTCTTAATGGTGGTGTTTTTATCACTAAAAACATTGATGTATCAAAATATATAAATATTCCGTCTCCAATCAGTATTAGATCTGGTATAGCAGGGAATTACAAGATTTTAGGTAATATTCCTGAGTCTAAGAGACACCATTTAGAATTTGGAACCTATATTAATATCACTTCGGGAAGCATAGTCAAACATGGAGTTTTTTATACTTTTTACTATAATAGTGAAACATCAAACATAAGTCATTATCACAAAGTAAAATATGATATGGGAATTATTGTTTTGATAGAAGTATACAGAATGTATAATGTAGATCTTTATTACCGTCTCGATGAAAGAATGGATTTTGATAAATATGGATATATCAAACATATAGAATCACCAGATTTCTTAATCGATATAACTCCAGAGATATCGTATTCTACAAAAATCGATGAAGACGGTATCGTCGAATGGTTTTCCTTCTATACATCTGATCCACCAGAAAGAGAATTACCATATGAAAATCGTCCAGTTATTGAACCACATCATGAAATTGATGGAATCTCTTACCTTAGATGGCATAATGGACTTGTATATATACTAAATCAAGAATATTTAGAGAGGGATGATTTCTATAATCGTATACTTGATTTTATCTCTTTGATAAAGAATAACATAACTAATATTAATAGTATCATCAAAGATTTTATATATAATCAAGATTTAATAAATATTATTATTGATTATATGGCTACTTCAACTAACGCTATTCTTAAGGATAATTTACTAAGAACTGAACATGTTTTTAAGTTAGACGAAGCAACATCAATGATGAAGGATGATCTACCCATGATCAAGAAAGTGTTAGATTTATGGCCTGAGGGATGGTAATCTTAGAGTCAATCTCTATTAATACTCATCTCTACGGATGAATATTAATCATTAACAAAGATTCTATTTATTCATATTGATCTTAATTTTTGATCCTCCATTAGCGATTATATTTGTATTATTCGCAATCTTAATATTATTCGATATCTTATTGATATTACCACCTATACTAATCTTAACATCTCGTGGACGATCCTGAGGGTAGTACTTAAAATACTCTTTCTCAAACTCTTCTAAATCAGTGAGCCATAACTGTTTATGATGTGTATTCTCGAGAGTCTTCTTTTCCTCTTCTAGTTTAATTACCTCTTCTTTCAACTTCTCGACTTCTTCCTTAGTTAAGTTAGCTGTCGTTGTCTCTTTAATAACTCCGATGTCAATCTTATAATCAGAGACTTGCTTCTCCAATTCAGCTTTCTTACGTCCACGAACTTCAATTTTCTCCTCTAAAATCAGTTCGATGTATCGCATCTTATCACTCTTATGTTTTATCTGTTCTTTCATATTCTCTAACATCAAACGCCATCGTTTCTCATAATATACCAATCGAGCTTCGTAAAATGATGTAATGATACTCTCAATATTATGATGTTTTATCGGTCGTCCTTCTTCATTCAAAAGATGCATATTAGACATACTAATACTTGATACTAATCCTAGATTCTCAGTTGAAGGATTGATCATACCATAAATACGATAATATGGTTTATCATCTTCAATAGGAGCATCATACTTACGAATCCTTCCTTCCGCTTTCAATCCCGCTAAAAACATATCATAATCATTCATGGATTTATTAATTGGTATTTCGGTTACAACTACTACATCATTTGATTCTTGATGCCAAATACCTTTAATCATAGCACAATACTTATTCCCCTTCGATTCCTTCTTCTGATCACTTTTAATATTTATTTTGATGAGAGTACTCACTGGAGGTGTTACTAAATCATTCTTCTCATCCTTCTTTTCATCTTTATTATTACTCCTCTCATCCTCACTCTTTTGAGTATTGATAATCTTAATTAAAGATCGAGGTGATGATGGTACCGAAGTTCTATTATCATAAGTACCATTAACACCAGGTTTACGTCGATCAACGACGGTAATCTCTCCAGTAAATCCGCGGTACCATGGTATGAGTTTGGGTAGTTCCAAATCACCTTTTATCTTTGCACGCAGCCACGTTACAACAGCTACAGGAGAAAAGGCGGGAATAGTTACGGAAAATCCAGTAGCAATACCATGCACCCCATTGATCAAATGCATCGGTAGTATCGGTAGTAAATGTTTTGGTTCACATTTCTCACCTTCAATGATTTGAGGACTCAATAACTTCTTATCTTCTTCACGGTAAATAAAACGCATACACCAATTAGGACCAGTTTTAATGTAACGTGGATTTGATGCATTCTTTCCACCACCTTCTCGAGTTCCAAACATACCATCATTAAGTAAGTAAGGTAAATTGTTAGCTCCAACATATCTCTGAGCCATACCAATAATTGTCTTACACATACTATCTTGTCCATGATGATAGTTAGTTTTCTCTTTAATGTGACCAAAGAAAACACCAACGTTAGCAGTCTTATAATTCTTAGTACTGTAAATCTTTGGCCATTTACTAAAAGTTCCCCATAAAACCTTTCGTCGCACTACCTTTTCACCATCTAATCCACTCGGTATTGCACGAATGATGCTCGCTACACTATATTGAATAAAATCACGATTAATGAACTCAGTTACTGTCTGAGTTGCAAATCGTCCATTCTCAATATATTCTTGATACCCAAGAATCCATGCCTTACGCGCATCGGCACGTTCTTCACCTTCATCAAAAGCTAGATCAATACTTTCTTTCGCTTTTGAATCCCGAGTAAATTTAATCATCCATGGATCTTTTGCGTCTTGTTTAACATTACCAGGATTAGAGGATCCGAGACCCTTATAATAATTAATGGTCCACTCTTTAGGATTGACCTTATCAACCCATCGCTTATATTCACCAGAAGTATAAAAAACCTTTTCTTCGTTACTATGTCCTAATGATATAGCTCGTGCATGTGGTGTCCTCAAATATCTAACATAACCACTTTCTACCAATCCCTTATATCGAGTAAAGAAATTATTGAGATTAAGTCCCGTAATATGTTTACCATCATCATCACCATCAGCGGCTATCATAACGCTACCGTATCGAAGATTACGAATATTCTCTGGGTTTGAGTAGTCCACTGTCTCCGATAGTTTAAGATATTCTTTAATTTTATCAAGTTCCTTACTATTTAATAAATCAGCCATACTAGCTTTAATAACGTTAATTAGTTTACCTCGAATTGGTATCGCACCATAATAATACCGTTTACCTTCTAAGAAGTTAATAAGTTCACTAATATATGGCATTGCTGATTTACCTTCTGCGATCATTAGAGTACATTTCATGCGCTCATTAGGATTTGATGAGTTTGCATTAATCGCATCAATATCTCCTATTTCCTTATCAACTTCATAAGAACGTCCATGAGTCTTATTCATCAATTTGGCACCTTTATCAAGTAACATTTGTTGTAAGCGTGCAACAAGATCCCACTTATCCATCACTTTGAGAGTACTTTCGGCGATAGTGAACTTAGGAATCGGTGAAAGTAATTTATCCTTACTCTGTGAATTGAAACGTGGATTAACAATACGACAAGATAGAATAATACTAATATGATGATACACATCATTCATTGTAATCTTAGGTAGTGGCTTCTCAGATTTCACTTCTACTATCTTCTTCTTACCTTTTGAGGTCTTCTTTTTCTTCTCATCTCCTTTACGGTTTCCAACACCAGCTTTATAATTAACAGTATCAACGATTCCAGAAGCCACTGATTTCAATGCTGCAACGGTATGAACACCATTATTCTTAATAAATAAAGAATTAATAAAACTTAAAGTCACTGGATTATCAGGTGTATCAACAACGATCATCTCGTGGATCGGCATGATATTAGGATCAACTGATTTCTGATTACCATGCCGATCTTCTGTAATCTTAGTACCTTCTGGCCACTCATAATGAAGAACACAAGATTGCTTACTAATCTTATCACCAAAGATTAACTTCGCATAATCCTTAATATTACCGAGGTTAAAGTTGATATTATTAAACTTAACCGGGACTTTAGACGTGAAAGAGACATCAGCACAGTGTTTCCCAATGAGATTGATAAATTCTTGTGGTGCTTCTCCCTTGGGGTATCCTAAACGCGGATAATCGAGGGAGTAGATAATCTCGACACTCGACTCACTTCCATCATAACTAGTTATGACGTGGGGCAACGCCCTACCCATATTATCAGTCCAAGTTTGTTGATATCGCTTATGACGGATATGATCATAAATATCAATTGAGAATTTGGTACTAAAAACATTGACAGCTTTAATACCAATAGCATTCATTCCTGCTTCAGTACGATGTTCACCAAGATTACTACCAGCCTTAAAATGACTGAAGATCATTTCAGGAACATAGATCTTCTCTTCCGGATGAATCTCAACGGGAATAGGAATACCACCATTCTTAACCCTAATCTCCTTTGTCGTTGCTTCGACAACAATGATTCCCGGGTCAATATCTCCTTCAGTACGTCGAGTACGATTAACTGCATCTGCGGCATTTGTTATCGCTTCGAGGAAGAGCTGTTCAAGAGCATGAGGAATATCGACCGTTGCATACTCAAATTTAGGAGTACCATCTTGAGTTGATAGGAGATATAACTGTCGCTCAACGCGCTGATCTGAACCAATAAGATTATCCGGACGAAGTAATGCATGATCACGATCATTCAACTTCTTATAATCTGAAGCTGTAAACCCATCTTTCTTGATCTTAATTGTTGAGTATATTGGAGGTTCTGTGATTGAAGACTTTGATGTATCAGAAATCAAAGATTTCACAACACCATTTGATAACTCTAAACTCTTTGAATCCCCAACCTTAATACGAGGTGTATTCACTCGAGAACTTGATGGTGTTTGATCTGGAGTCTTTATTTTGATTATTGATGCTGTCGGGGTTTGATCTGGAGTCTTTATTTTAATTATTGTTGTCGAGGCTTCATGTTGAGATCCCGAAGCATTATTAGTCTTTATTTTGATTGTTGATACACTAGGTGTCTGTTGTATATTTTGACTCTTAGTGTCAAGATTAATCTTAATCATCCTGGTACTGTTGGAGCTTGTCTACCTTCTCGCTTTTTATTTTTCTTTATTTCTCTGAAACCATTTTCATGAACCGGGGATCATGAAAATCAAAAATATCGAAGTTGAAAGAATTGCGAAACTTCACTGAACTTTGGGAAAAAGTTGAATTTTGGATGAAGAGATTCAGCAAGGGTATTTTCCAGCTTTTTTGCGTGTTGGTTATTATACTATCACTATATACCTCAAGACGTAAAAATACCCGAAAATTGCGTTTTTTGGCTTTTCAGATCTCCAAACTTTGGAAAAGATATTTATTTCTCACAACTCAAATATGATAACAACAATACATCTACTAATAAAACAAATAATCATTTACAATACTAACAAGGTCGTTAATCTTGAGGTGTACTCTCAAATCTTCTTTAATCTTCTCAATCATTCCTAGAGGATACTCTTTACCATTAACATAAAATCTTTTGATTATTGTTCCTTTCTTTGATACCTTATGAATACCTTTACCTGTTAACTTCTTTATTTCCTTCTCATTCAAAGAATATCCATATTTATATTGGATAATACCATGTAATTGATGTTCGTTATTATAATATTTCTTTTCACTATATTCACCTCTTGCATCTCGTGAAGTATATTTATATTTACCAATTAAAACATCAGAGTACATCAATAAAAGATCATTCATCTCCTTATTAATATTAAGACTTTGAATCCCTGGAAAGTAATATTTATTATCACCGATGAATCCAGAAGCACTTTTATCTTTCAATTTTATACTGAAAGGACCTTTCAAGTAACCACTATCGAAATTCAACTCTATATTCATACCAAAAATTAGGTATCTATCAATACCATGAGATATATTATTATGGTATTCACGGTACTCTTCACTATTAAAAGCTGATGATATTTCTCTGATCAATATTCCATTATCATAATAACTTATTGAATTTGCATTCAGACCATACGTTACCACTAAGTATAGGAATCCATCTTTAAAGATTTTTAATACCTTATCTTTTTCATCACCTTTAATTTCCTCACGATCATCACCCAATATACCAGGTAAGGATATTTCTTTACGTAATCCTGACAACTTTGTAACATCTCGTGTATAACAAGATCCTATCAACCATTCTTCCTTTGATACTATGACTATTGATCTTAGTTCTAATGGAAATGTTTTATCATTGTAACTACAACATAATGGGATTATCGAATATTCATCTTTAGCAACTATATCTTTTACGTAAAATGAAATATACTTCTTATCACCGGTGATAAGAGCCATCATGTTAGAAAAATTTTCAAAGGGGTTCATGTTATTATTATACTCGTTCATTAATGTGATATAATGCATTAATTCCTCTTTTGTTGGAATAACAGTACTTTTCATATCATTATATTTCCAAGTTAAAATCATATTATTCAACGGTATCGGTAATTTATCAGATTCCTCGTACATAGGAAATATTTTCTTTATTTCACTCCACCATTCCTTCTTATCAGGTAAGGTATAGAGTTTAGTATTGGGTTTAATGGGTCTCTTAAAGAATAAATCAACCATATCTTTAAAATCATCATTATCTTTATTATTCTCATCATAGTTATTAAGTAGGTTATCAAAATAATCATATTGATCAAATGATTGTGCCAGTCCCATCACCTTTTTAGCCCTATCAACATTTATTCAAGAGAATAAATGTTTAAATCCTTATTTTATCTTCATCCACAGAAGATTCTCTATTTACCACTCGCCGCTTTCCACTGCATAATTCGATTATATACATCATTCCTGGTTCCGGAAGAGTCAATCTTATTGAGATCAGCATATGCTCGAAGATCTTCTTCCGGAAGAGCATTCCAATCATAATGAGAAGCACATTCATGAATATATTCTCCAGTACGAGCACAGACAGCATAAGGATTATAAGCTCCACCCTTAGATTGTACTTCAAGGATACATCGACAGTGTTTCATTTGACCTTCACTCAATTCACCACTCTTAAACCATGAATCTTTTGGTGATTTCATATCTCCTGGAGGATCTTTTGAAGGATCAACGGGGGTATTTTTAGGAGCACTTGGTGGATCATTAGTATAAACGTTATTATTAGCTTGATTATAATTGTTTTGATTAACCTGATTCTGACTAACTTGGTTGTTATAGTTAGTTTGATTAACCTGATTATAGTTATTCTTATTGTCGTAGTTATTAACCTGATTTTGACTAACCTGACTTGCTGCAGCGGGTAACATCACAGCACTACTGAATTGTGAGTTATTTGTTGATAGATCAAGCTGATCAGGTTGGACTTGAAAATTAGCGGTGGCCATTAACTTTAACTTGTTAGTATTAATATAATTGAGTCGATCTTCGGCGGTAAATTTCCTATTGTCGTAGAGTACCCGAATGAGATCCTGTTGTTGATAGCACTCGATAACATAAACATGACGACCACTTGGAGGATTAGGAGATCTGTAGGGTAGCGTTATCACATCTTTACCATCATTTCCCGACATATTATTCTTCAAAAAGTGAAGGTGATCCACTGAAATATCGTACATAATGTAAGTGTAATATTTGTCATCTTCAACGTCATAGTCAATCTTCAATTCTCCTTGAACTTGACTCTTATAAAACCAACGAGTCGTCCATCCTTTGACATCTGATGCTACCTCAACACCTCCGATGTAAACTCTCAGAGAACCAACTGCAGGTGTTGTCATTTCTGGTTGCAGGTCAATAATCTCGTTTTCTTTTCGTGGTGAAAAGAAAACTTATTTCTACTTTTTCTTCAATTCTTGTATTTTGAGATCATCTTTTACTGGTTCAGTCTTAACTGATGTCGCGAAAGGATTATTAACTGATGAGAATGGGTTTTCACGCAACTGTGTTGCGGCAAAGGATATATTAGAAAATGGGTCTTTGAATACCCCTCCAAACACATTATTTAATTCATTGAACTTCTGATCTTTCTTATTATCTTTTGTACCGATATCAGAATTAGAGACATCAATCTTTATAGATGATACATGATTCACAATAACCCCGTTAATAGAATTCTTGACAAGATCAAACTTGTCTATTAACTCGGTACTATTAGCTGATCCGTCAAATGTTTTAAGGAATAATAACATTGCATGAACATCATCACTCTCAGGTGCTTTATTATACTTTATCGAAAAAGCTTCATAGATTGTATCATAATAGATATTAGATTTCAAATATTTATCGTATAAATCACATTCAAACTTCGATATTATTGTATAGTCGGTATCGGAGAGAACTTCATCGGGTAAAAGAAACTTAACAATCCTTGCAAACGATTCTTGTTTGTGCACCGTAGTAAAATATTTAACTGCCATATAATAACAAGATGCAAAGCGCAGACCAGCTTCTCGAGAATCTAGAAGTTTACCACGAGTTGGAGTTTCGGTGTGGGTACTATCCTCTAAAATAGCGATACTAATATACCGATCGTAAAAGGAAATAGCTTGAAAGAGTATTCGATCAGTGTAAATTTGACATTTACGTCGAGAATAAAGATCTTCAATGATCTCAAAGGCTCTTTGACGTTCAAAACATTTAGTACTCGCTATTTTAACGTTCCTAACAAAATTAAGACCGTATGTCGACCTAAGATGTTTTAGATAATCTTGGTGAACTTTTCCAAAGAACTCATGGCCCAAAACCTCACCGATTTTCATCCTCTTCAAGGGATTAAAAGTTAACATCCCTTCTAATAGAGAAGTTAGCTTCACGATATCGAGACCTTTAATATAACTTGATTTTAACTCGGATTGCCACCTAAGATTTAAAGGAGCGCTTCGCGAAGTCGCTTGTAGCATCCTTTGAGCTGATATCGGTAGTGAACCCCACTCACTCGGTGATACATCAGGCATTCGTTTGATAATACCTTCAAGTAATGGTACACCCTCTTCATTATTAACACTATTAAATTGTTTTCGTGTTGCTAATTCAAAGATGGCACATCCTAATGACCACACATCGACAGCATAACTATGATTTCCATCAAGACATATCTCTGGCGCTCGATAAACACAGGTACTCACTCGAGGTGAGGATGGTGCACTTGCAGTCATTGGTTTCGCAAATCCAAAATCGCATATCCTGATGGATGGTAATCCATCTTTTAAGTAAATCAAGAAGTTACTTAATTTGATATCTCGATGTGCTATTGTATTGAAATGCATAAAATCTACTGCAGCACACATTTGTAAACACATACTAGTGAAACTATCAGCGGTAATATTTGTCTTTTTCTCAATAAAGTGTTGAAGATCACACTGTGCTTTGTCAAATACAAAGTGCACCATATCATCACGATCACCAGAACCTTTAGGAGATAATGGTGATTTAAATTGATTAGCAAAAGCAACACCTTTAAGTTCTATAATATGTGGATGCCCACGGAATATATTAAGTACCTCAAACTCACGACTATTATTCCAGAAATTTGAATCAATATCAGCAAAATTTCTCTTTAATGCGAATTGTGCTCCACGATCATCTTCTACTGTATATACTCTGCTATATGCACCAGTTCCGCAAGTATCTTTCTTCGTTAACATCGTTTTATCTCCAATAAATATTCCTTATGACTCTTGAGAAATTAGAGCTATAAGTTTTTTAAATCAAGAGAATCTTTTATGTGATATTTACTATTGTCTAACTATCTTATCTAACGTTATCATAATAAATAACGTTAGATAATACTAAATTATAATATATTTAATGTTATGATAAGACATTGATGAATGAGTTAATAATATCAAAAAAGTTATTGATCCATCCTCATTAGAACTGATGTTTACAGTTCTAAATGGAACTGTAAAGTTTTTAAAATCACTCTTGAATGGGTGATTCAATGAATCACCTCCTACTTTGACGTTGATTTAACCAGTGACCAAGTAGGCTTGGTACCATTTGGTTCTGCAGTCTTACTTGCAATCTTCAACTTCTCCATCTCATAGAGTAGAGCATTCAACTCAGACTTTTCGATCTTAAGATCAGTGACGAGCTTTGTCGTCAGTGTGGCTCCTTTCTCCTCGAGATACTTTACCACTTTACCTTTGTTCTCATCCTTAGCCTTCAAGTCAGCGGGTGTAAACTTAGCCTTCCAATGCGGTGCTTTTGACCCGTCAACCATCGTCTTAGTGAAGAGTTTCGAGTTCTTATAGAGAACACTGTTGATTTCGGATGTATCGACCGTAATCTTCATATCATCAAGTTTTACCTTAATATCCTTCACCGTCAGTGCCTTGTTCTCCTTATTGAGAACTTCGATAACACTCTCCAGTAGCTTTGATGCCTCAACACTCTTAGCATCAGTACTTCCTTGTTTCACAGAGGGATCCATAGGGGTGTTGATCGGGTATGCAGCTGCAGCGCTCATGGTCGATTTTTGACCGATTTTTCATTTGAAGAATTATTTTTGTCTTTGAGGCTCCTAAATATAGGGTTTCTTGGGATTTATCATAAACCAATTACACCATTCTCAACAACATTATTAAAGATCTTCTATCTAATAATAAGAGATCTGAGGTAATTAACTAACATTCACTGATATCTCGTCAAATTCTCTAAGTTATTGCCCGTAAGATGGAAAATACCACTTCGATCTTCGTTTTCTGATATTTTTTGCGATTAATTATTTCCAAGAATCCAAAAAGAAGATGTTTCAGAAGGCGCGAGTGCCGATTAGACTGAATTCACATAAAGCTAATGTAGGGCGCTCATTAGCTTTGAATACCCCAACACCTATAGTGCCATCGAACGGTACATTCAATATCAAGAAAGAGGAAATGGCTTTTCGCGATGGAGATAATATCATCATTAAGGGTATTCACGATGGAGCTAATCGTAAATTTTCAATTAGTCTCAAAACCTTTGAAGACTCATTAAACCGAATTAAGAAGTATCACTCAACGCCAACCGGTGAACTCAGTGGTAAAGATCTTGGAGACTTTAACGATATTCGTCACATCGTTAGTCTTGGTATCAGTGCTGGTGCGGGAGATGTAATCTATGAACCCATCAATCGGGTTTTTGGTGATGTTACACATCTCGTTCCTGGAACCGTTGGTGCTTACTTAATGGGATGTCGTCACCACACCGATCATAAGGGAAATTCTGCATGTTCTGCTGTCTGTGCTGGTAGTATTCAACTGACAGTTCAAGGATTTTCTCCTTGTGACATTTTGGCTGTTCTATATGATCGAGATAAAGGATTCAGTCGATTAAATAATCCTTCAAGTAATACTGATGCGATTATCTACTATCCCGAAAGTATTGGTGCATCTCACCATTCTCGTCAGGAGATTGAACAGTTAATGTCTTATGGTGTTAAACGAGTTAAGCAAATGACTTATGATAGCAGTGGAACTCACTATAAGGAAACTACACCGGACTTTATTGATATCGGACACATCGTAAAACGAGATATTGTACCACCAACTCCGGTACCAGTAGCACCGTCAGGAAGCAGTAGTTCTTCCGGTGGAACAATCGCTATAGTTGTCATTATTATCCTTATTATCTTATTATTGATTTATCTCGCTTCTAAGAAGAAGGGTTCTAAGACGGTCTTCTTTGAGTAATTAAGAGAGAAGGAGATTTAAATTAAGAGATGATTGTGGTGTGATGTCTATGATATCTATTCATACGAATAGATATTTAAGATTTTTAAGTTGTCTTGTTTTATATCAATAATATCTATTCGTTTGAATAGATGATTTGAAAATTTTAAGAGAATTAATAAGTAATAATAACCTATAATGTTCATAAGTTATCGATTTTTAAGATTTTTGAGCTTCGAAGTATATAGTACCAACCCGAATTTGAACGTTTTAGGCGAAACATCGCTCAAAAACTTCTTCTTTTCGTCGGTCTACCTCGAATTTTCTGAAAGTTCGATTTTTCGATGACGAAGAAGATAGGATTTCTCCAGGGTTTCCTATATGTTTTCTATATAGTACCCTCTCTAATATAAAAACCTATAGAAAATCCCATCTCTTCCACATCTCGAAACTTCTTTTTCGTCGTTTTCGAGAAGTTTTGAGCGATGTTTCGCCTAAAACGTTCAAATTCGGGTTGGTACTATATATTAATACACTCAAAAAGTCAAGAATATCTATTCGTGTGAATAGATATCGTGGGTACCGCCTTCAGCGGATACAAAGAATATATCCTTTGTTGCAACATAGTTGCCTGATACTATTAAACTTAAAAATTTCAAATTTAACCTCTCATCATCTCTCAAAGCGTCGCTCTACTTCTTAATACTAATCTTGATTGTCTTAGATGGTTCACTATTAACAAGGGTATCCTTCTTAACAATGATCTTAATAGACTTTACTTCTTCTGGTTTATCTTTCACGTCGTCTTTGACGGTAATCTTAATTATTTTAGGTTCCGGTGGTTTATTACGTCGTTCAAGATGATGATGTAAACCTTCATTAACTTTATCCAAATATTCTAGACCAGCGTATTGTATCGTTCGTACCATCAGAAGCAGAAGCTCATCAGCTTGAATAGCCTTATGACGACTTGATGGTTTGAAAGTAAAGTTATTATCCATCAAATATTTAATATCATCACTATAACCAATGTTAAATAATTGTTGGATCGGATTAGAAAACAACTTCTCAAGATAGTATAGATAATTAACTTCGATTCCACGATAACGCGTTTGATTTAATAATCCACCACTGGAAATGATACTCTTCTCATCTCTCTTCTCATCTCTCTTCTCATCTCTCTTCTCATCTCTCTTCTCATCTCTCTGGGCAATTAAAATATGACCACTATCAGGTTTTAAGGGTAGCCCAATCTCTTCTGCAAATTGTTCGGGTGCACGAAGACGATCACCCATCTTAATCTTGATCTTTGGGTTGGGTTTCAACGGTTCAGTAACCTCTCGAGAAACGATATATTCTAAGCGCTCTCCGGGAAGTGCTGGAATACCCCAACGATTAAGATTCTCACCGTAAGTCTTCATAAAGTACTTACTTGCTGAATTATAACTACCGAGTACGCGAGTAACCGCAAATTTAGAGTAGTGCTCCCGATCTTGTAACATGCTTTTAATCTTATTAAAGATTGAATCAAAGGCGACACCAAAAGGTTTCTCTTCAAGGATATTCATTAAAAGTGCTCGATACATTTCATGATGCATTGGGCATTTATCACGTTTTGCAAGATCCAAACCGCGTAAGAAAACATCTTTCTCTTTATACATCGGTTTACCAGTCTTACCATCAATTAAAATACCAGCATATCGCTTCGGTGTTAAACAAAAGAGAATATAAAAAGCCTTCTCAAATTCCATTGCTAGTGGTGCTTCAAACAATCCGGGTACGGCAGGCTTACCATCCTTCGCTGGCGTTCCTGATATTTCAGCTGCGAGAATATGACCCATTCGATCGGCCTCTTTACAATCTTTAATATTAAGATCAAGCATTACACTATCAGTATCACCATAGACAACACTACTACCGATATACTTCGTTTTAACATGATTCTCGACACGATTGATTAATTGACGACCCCAAGCAGTGATTGCCATAGCACCCATCAAATGGGGAAGTAACCCACCCTCACCAACTCCAAGGAAGCCAAAGATTGAATTAGCCGACATCTTCAATGCAAGTTGTCGCGCCTCGAGTACTGACCAATCCAAAGATCCATAAGGTACTTTCTTCTGTTGTCCTCGAACCAAATTACGTTGATCGACTAAGTTCTTAACCAATTCTGGGAGAATACCAACAAGAATGTGTCGCTTGACAAAGCGTAGTCGATAATGCTTCGTTACTATTTTACCTTTAATCTCAGCCACGTCAGGGTCCCCATCCTCATCATCCTTATCATCATCTCCACCCGCAAAATCCTCCTCATCTTGATCAAATTCAATGATGTTACAATCCTCATCTTTAACTAAATGCGCATTTTCATCAGGAACATAAGTTGTATAACAGATATTATAAGCTTGAATAATGCTCGGATATAGACTCTTAAAATCGAGAGTAATAATATTCTTACTTACACCGGTTTTTGGCTTCTTAACTGATCCACCTTTAAATGAACGTCCCTCTGACTTACCTTTATTCATCACCCGACCAGCTTTCGATGTTAAATGAGAGATTTGAGATAAGCAACGAATCTGCTGTCCTCGAGTGAACAAGTTTAACATGTCAACACCAACGACATCACTTAATGACACTAAACCGATCCAAGTATTGAGTTTATCCATCAATCTTACCAGTAACTCTGAATCTTGAATACAATATGCCATAATATCTCTCATTTTGATTTTAGCATCATGATGTGCTCCAATCACTAAATCTTCTGTAGTCATCTGATTACTCACCATTCTTGTATATTCATTACCATATTGATCGTATCGTTTCTTCATCTCATTATCAAGTGCTGATGCGTCACCTAAATAATGATCGAGTGCTTTTTCCCTACCTTCCTTCATCTTTTCAAATCCAACGAACATCTGAGGAGCTGTAATATCATGTTTACCAGCTCCAAGTACGTGCATTGCTACTGTCTCCAACTTATAATTCTTAAGTTTAAAATCTCGTTTTGCTAAGACCATCATATCAATACTAAATCGACCATCAGCGGCAATAATCTTAATAACATTCTTACCATAACCACTTGATTCCCAATCTCGACCTGATAACTTCGTCTCCTTATCCGTCCTGCCAAATAAGGGCCAGTCCTCATTAATACGAGATAATCGATGATCAAGATAAATGTTATCAAAACCAAAGATGTTATAACCGAGTAGTACCGTTGGATCTTCTTCTCGAACCACTTCAGCGAACTTCTGAATCATCTCCAATTCAGAATTGGTACAGATAATCTGTGTATTCTCTAGCTTATTCTTTGGTATTTGATAACAATTACCATAAATGATACCAATACGCTTACGAGTTTCTGGTTTTCCCTGTGTTTGTATAACACATGAAATCATATAAGCAACATGCTTTGCATCAAGAGCTTTAGGGAATGATTTATGCTTATCTGAATAAGTCTCGATATCATAAGCAAGAACTTTTGGATGAGTAACCCATTTCTCAACACGTTTGGTATCTGCCGCTTTCAAATCTTGGAACTTAGCGTAGTATTCAGGGAAGGGGATCTTATTCCCTTCGGCGTCAAACGTACTAACTGTAGTTTGACGCTCCTCTTGTGGAACCTCTTTAACCCTCACATCAAACCACTGTGTGTAACCAATATTTAAATTAGTTAACATCTTCCTTTCGAGACCAATCTGATTCTCATGAGTTTGAAGATTTAGCGTCTTACCATCAAATTCAAACTCCTTGTTTAATAACCGTACACATTCACGAAGATTTTCTAAATTCTTGAAGAACATCCATAACATAGGATACTTCTTACCTCCATCGAAATTATAGAGCTTTTGTTTGAGATCGAACCTTGCATCATACGGTGCATTATCTCGGAGTCGATATTTAATCTTATCGAAGAGTCGCATGGCAGAACTTGCATTCCATCGCATTAAAGAGTTATTAACCTTCTCGGGGAGCTCTACGAAAATAAAGATTGGAAAGCCACTAATACGAAGTAAACATGGAACTGAATCATGATTCATCGCCCAACAGTTAACCGTCGTCTTATCATCCTGACGTCGTTCTTCAGAATCTTCAATCGACCAATTATAACTACTAATTGTGATAATGTTTGATTCTGAGACATATTCTTCAATTATATTACTTATTTTGATGGTAGTGAGAGCACGTTCCTGCTCTTGAATAATACCGTTAAAACATCCTTCAATGTAATCTTTCCTGAGAATTCCCATTTTTGGATGTGATGAAAGCTTGTACTTTGTACAAGTCTTCCGAATTATTGAGTAAATCATTTTTGGTCTAATTTTTATGTAGTGTCACTACCGTCTGTGGATTAGGAGGTTTGGAGATATCAATTGTTTTAGGCATTTCATCGTCAGACTCCTCTTCATCATTATGTAATCTTTTAAGAATAGAAGCATCAATAATCACATTCTTGAATTTGGATTGTGAGGTCTGTGGCTGATTATTTGGTAGATTATTTAATGATACCTTAACATCGGGTATAGGAGCTACGATATCTTGCGTTTGATGCTTAATATCTGGTGCTGGTTGATTTATAGGTTTACTTGATACCGACGGAGGAGAGAAAGTTTTATGTGGTATAAAATAACAGAGTGCCTCATCATTTGGATCACGATAACAGACCTTGGTGTATTCATTCTCTGAAATCTTATAATCAAATTTCCCGGTATGACTGGTACCTTGAGGATAAATCTTTAGTATTTCACCATTCTCAACACATAAAACATAGTTGGTGTACTGTTGTAATTGTGCAACAATGTCTTCAATACGTTGCCCGTTTTTGAAATTTATTGAACCTGGACTAAGTTGTATATCAGTGATGATTTGTGGTTGTGGGAGTTGAGGAGGTTGAGGAACATTTGCAGATAGTTGATTTAATAGTATTTGTTGTGTGAGATGGTTATTTATACTCGAGACTGGTTGGGTATTACTCATCTCGATAGTAAATAAAACTCAACCTAAGACGGGTTATTTGAGAGCGGCGTTGTCACCGCGAGTCACTTCTTCCGGGTTGGGTTTATCACCGTTTTTAACTTTCTGTTTATTGTTTAGACCCGCGAGATATTCGTTCCTCTTCGTTAAGAGAAAATGAAAGGCGTAACTGATCGATTTACTCATATAGGTTCCAACGAAGGCATGTGGAGTTTCACAACCGGTATATTCAGCTATTGAATAGGGAAGCGGTATATTGATTGCTATACACATAAGAAGACTGATAGCAATCCCATACAGAACGTTAGAAATAACACAACCTGTGAGAATACCAAAGATTAGTCCATAGATGAATGAAGTATTCACCTGAATATGACCCTTTTTAACTTTGATTACCCTCTTTCTTGGGTCTATAATGGTGACTCCTTGTGTGTTCATGGTTGTGAGATCAAGAGAGTTATTTCTCGAAGTATTTAGTATCATAGTGTTTTGATTATTAGCGTTAGGGAAATTTTGGAAAGGATTATGTGAAGTATCGCTAAGAACAAGAACTTGCTTTTGTTCTCTCACGAAAGGATTCATATCTGAGATGATCAATAACCAACGTTTCAACTTCTTTATTTATGATAAGATAATTATTTTTATGATCTTATTTTCAAGTTATTACATAGAAGAGTTGTGTAATAATTGCTCTGTGATATCACCTCTCTCATTTTGAACCAAAATGACTCGCGGTGACAACACCGCTGGCTCACGAAGACGACTTCGTTCCCAAAGTCTCAAAATACTCCTCAACAAATTTATCAGTCCTACGACCGAAGGTAGCATATTTATACATCTCAGTCTTAGCGTACTCATGTGGTGAAATAGCTATAATCTCACGGAGCGAGAATTTACCTTCAGCTTCAAATTTTAAATATCGAGTAACAATCTCTCGAAAGATAACATCTTGATTTGGGGATAGTGGTAATGTAATTCCCATTAATAATGCAGCATTTTGTGTATTGTTAAATAGTATACCTCCTTGATCATAAGAATAAACTAATATAGGATCTATCGGATGAACTTTATCAGTATTCACGTAATTGTCCTTAGTTTTATAGATAATTAAAAGTATCTCTTGAGTGCTCTTCGCGAGTTTATTAAAGTTGTTTTCTCGTTCTTTCTTCGTCTCGTTCATCTTTTATACTGAATCTTTTACTAGAATACTGAATCTTTTACGATTTTATCCTACTTCTTAACATTTGGATTCAATGATGATAAATGGGATGGTGGAGTACTCATATTATAATGCGCTCCGTTAGTCATAGAAGTGTTCTGTGATTGATTGTGTGAGCCCTGTGCAATTTTAGTGACTTCTTCTCGAACAATTTCACGTAATTTTGTCTCTGTAAGCCATGATAGTAGATTTTTAATCTCATCCCTAATAGTCTCTTTAATAATTGCCGCAATTTTAACATCGTTAAGGAGTAATTTGTCGGCATTTACTAGAGATGGAGATAGAGTATCAGGCTTTGGAATAGGAGGGAGTGTTGCGGTATCGGATATTACACGAGGAGATAAAACGGGTGATACTGCCCGCAGTGGTGCTGATCCATGATGAATTTCAGGTTCTTTCTTGGATACTCTATCCGTCATATCATAGAAGCTGGTCTTATCCGGGGAACTTGCTACATCAATGTTATGGGCCCAATTATCATACTGGCTACCCATACCTCTTCTTCCCGAAGAATACATCGTGTTTCTATTTCATTAAAATCCTTTAAGATCTTTTACTTTAGTAAAAGATCCAGTACTAAAGTAAAAGATCCAGTACCCAAACAAAATAGTGGATCTTGTTGTTCAATAACAACCATAAGCTCTATAGTTAGTAACTATAGAAGATGAAAGGAAAAATGAATTAACTTATTTAGTGGTGATTTTTAAAGATTGTGATTATCACCTTCAGCGGGACTTCACGAATCAAGATGGGAATCACAGGTTTTATGACATGGCTTCGTAAATATTGTCCCGAAGCCATTGGGACCGTACCGTTATCTAATTTTAAGGGACACTCAATTGATATTGATGCACACTACTGGGCGTATGAGAATATGTCAATTATTAGGAAGAAAATGATCGCAATTGATCCGCTTGATAATCTTGAACCTGATGAATCGAAGATCAGTGAAGCATTTAATAAAGCAGCACTTGACTTTGTTAAGTGTATGCTAGAACATGGTGTAACACCAACATTTGTATTTGATGGTGATGAAAAATACGATCCATCGATCGGTCATGTTAATATGAGTGCTGCTAAGAAAGATACTATGATGGCTCGTCGCGAGGAACGTAAAGTTAAAAAGGATAAGATGGTAGTTCTTAAGAATGTTTTGATGGCAATGGACCCACTATCTATCGATAGTGGTCTTAAGACTGAGTACCGAAAATTACTTGGTGATCTCGTCGAATTTGGTGGTACTAAGATTCAAACCTTAAAAGAAGTGTTAATGGCAGTTGGTGTAACGTGCTTACAAGCTCGATATGATGGAGAACAATTATGTTCCATGCGTGCTCGTGAAGGAAAATGTGCTGCTGTCTTTTCTAACGATACTGATAATATTGTTTACGGCTGTCCAGTTCTCTTCACCGAGTACGTTAAGAGCTCGGAACGAGACTCCCAGGGGAGATATATCAAGACATGTTCCGTCATTAATAATAGGATACTAACTCAAAAATTGGAAAATGATGGAGTAAACACCGCAATGTTCATCGATTTCTGTATTACGAGTAAATGTGATTATAATGAGAAAATTCCTGGTATCGGACCAATGACAGCATTTAAATTGGTTAAGGAACATAAATGCATTGAGAAATTTCCAAGTCAATACGACACGAAAGTACTCAATTATGAATTATGTAGGAAGATATTTACTCCGGTGACCTCATCATCAATGTTAATTTCGCCTAAATCAACTCATCTACCCCATGGAGCATCAGATTCAAAGAATAGTCTGGTGTTTGTCCCTGGTGCTGTAGCTGATGGCGCTTTTGGATTTCTAATGAAGTACTCTTTAACTGACTACGTTACCTGGTATAATAAGATTTATGAGCGATGGGAGATGATATCAACACCTAAAGGCACTGCTGTTAGTAGCGGACCCAAAATTACCATTAATATTAAGAAAAATGAGAAAGTTGAAGGGGAGTTGAATAATGATAAAAAGAATGATTTAATAATAAGTAATATTGGTATAAATATCCCTAAAGTTGAAGTTAGTAACAAAAAAGATGAAAAATCGGGCATTTTAACGAGTACCCAACCCAATAATAACCAGACTAATATTGAGAAAGATAAAAAATTATCGATGGTATCTGGTTCTCTTAGTGAATCCCGGAAGGTCCCAGACCCGGGAGGTGACGAGACATCTAAGCTCATCGATTTGATCACTGGGATACCGAGAGTAACTAATAATAAGATTGTTATAAAAATAGTGAGTTAGTTATTATATTTATTAAAGTATCTTATCGATGTCGATAAGATACTGAATGAAAAACGAAAAATAAATGTCTTTAATTTTTTCTTTTCGAATTAAAAGTACGTCAAGATGGCAGATTGGGTTGGTGATAGTGGTGCCCCTATGTGGCAGACACGAGTTCCTGTTGCGCCGGGACCAGATGGAAAAGGTGATAGTGGCCCTGATTTTGAAGTGAATAAAGCTGCCACCGATAAACTTCGAGAGATCAATCGTGCTCGAAAGAGTCAAGGGCTCTCAATATTCCAATTTTATAGTGACGCTGGTATTAACGTTCCAAAGGTAGATAATAAAACATCACCTCAAGAAGTACAGCGAATTATTGCGGGAATTAATGCCGTTGGTGGAGGTGGAACTGCAGCATTTGGTACTGTCGTTCCGGCTCGAGACACTGTGATTGTTGGTGGTTCTGGAGGTGCTCCACCAACTGCTGTGTTAGGTTTGAATTACGAGACGCGAGAAAAGAAAAATGTATTTCCTCCGGTAGCTGCTGCGACTACAGCAGCGGGAGGAACAGGCTTCAATCCCTTCGCTCAACCGGTGGCTGCTATCAGCCCCTTTAGCGCCACAGGTGCAACTATTCCAAGTGCTACCGCTGCTGCACCTGTTAGCGATGTGAAGAATGCTCCTACTGTCGGAAGTTCGGGTTATAATCCATTTGCGGGTGGAGCAGCTACTGCTACTGGTGTAGCGTTTCCGAGTGCTACAGCTTATACACCCGCTGTAGCAGCTACCACAGCACCTTATAACCCATTCGCAGGTGGGGCAACCACAGCATCTTATAATCCTTTTGCTGGTGGAGCAGGGACGGCAACAACGTTTCCGGCCACCACAAGTCCCTTCCCCACAAGCGATGTCAAGACTACTTCAACTGCTGTGGTATCAGGATCTACAGCAACTCAATTTACTCGTCCTACCGCTGCGCCAGCACCTTATAATCCCTTTACTCAATCGGCGGTGGCGACGAGTCCTTTTACTCGTTCAGCTTTTCCGACGGCTACTACATCACCTGCGGCAGTTGTATCAACAGTTGTACCTTCTTCATCTTATAACCCATTTGCTCAAGGAGCAACTGCTCCCACAAATATCTTTACGCGTTCTACTGTTCCGGTGGCTACAACAACGACTGCGCCTTATAATCCCTTCCCACAACCATCAGCAGGCGGAACTGGTGCCGGCGCAGGATATGTATCGAGTAACACTTCTGATGTGGGAGAGGACGAAGATGAGGGAGAGGATGAAGCCGCTGACGAAGACGAGGATGAGGAAGCTGACGAGGGAGAGGATGAGGATTAAACCTATATTAGTCTAATATTAATACTAAACATGTTATGATTGAGCAATCAATCATAATAATCCTTCAGTTAATATCTCAAACTTTCCTCAATTTTTAAGAGATAGGATTTTCTACAGGTTTTCCTATATTTACCCTATAATATCCTCTATAATAGGAAAACCTGTAGAAAATCCTATCTCTAAAATGGAAGAAGTTTGAATCGTTAATCGATATATGCACTCATGGATCTAATTTCTATTATTCAATATAAGATTGAATAATACATCACTATAATCACTATTAACTCTCATTGGTTCACGAAGACAACCCCTTTGCCAAAGTTCCCAAATTTAACTCTTCATAATGTTTACGACAGACAGAAATATAGTGACCTGAACCAACAAGAACTTGATCCTTTTTACTATGAACTTTCTCAGAGGTGAATGGTGCGGGAACACCTTCATTAGCAATATTCTCTAATCCAAGAACTTCATCACATTTTTGACATGTAGATCGTAGATGGACGATCTGATCGGCTTTTGGAATTAATAAATGCATCTCACCAAATAACTCCATATTAGAATCACCATTTAATCCGACAACTATTACATTCTTCTTATGCACGGTAACCCATTTTGATACCGATTCCTTTAATTTCTCGAAGAACTGTGCTTCATCGATGATAATACTGTGATATTTGATAATAGTATCCTCAATCTTACTCAAATCATCAATCTTAATAACATCAATCAACGAAGATAACTCTTTTTTAGTTGAACTATGTGTGGTAATAGCATTAGCAATTATATTTTTACATTCCCTATTATCTTTAGCATTAACAATATATAACACTTTATAACCACGATCAGCAAATTTAGTCGCCCTATTCATTCCCTCAGTCGTCTTATCAGATCTCATCGGACCAAAGATTATTGTTAGATGACCGACTGAATTATTCTGAATGGGAGTCGAGGGAGATTTAGAGGAGGTTTTTGGAGAAACTTTCACTAAATCTCCATGCGATACAGAAATTTGGGTTGGTTTTAATGAACCGTTCGAAGAACTTTTATTATCAACACTAGAAGTGCTCATAACAACGCTTTCGAATCAATAAAAATGATTGAGGTTTTTCAATCTGACAGTTCAAATCGGTAATCATTTTTGTGCAATGAGTATCCTATCGAATCCGTGGGTCAAAAACGATCCCTCATTCAAACTTGTGGGTGTTGATGTTATGAAAATAACAGAGGAATATCGCAAAGGAGTATACAAAAAATTGGTTATACCAAGTATCGAGATTAAGGGTGGTATTAATGAACATCTTCCAATTTTAGCTCCATCTTATGGTAATAAACCTGAAGATCCAATATATACATTTCAAGATAAAAATAATACAACTATTGTAGTCGCTACTACAAATCATGTTAAATACTCAATTATGAAATCAGGAGATAAGATTAAACATAAGGCGGGTGAAACATGTTTTTGGTGTCTTCGTAAGATTGGTACCAATAGTATGTCGATACCTATTAAAATGGAGAAAATAGTAGAAGAAAAGACTGATATTTTGGCGAAGACGTTGTCGACTGAGGCCACTTTGGCGAAGGCGTTAGAAGATAAAACATCAACCGATACATCTCCAATAACACATCACCTAATATTTTACGGTATTCATGTTGTATGTGGATTTCGATGTGGACTATCATATATTCGCTATCATAGTAAAATAGATTCAAAATTTGCTAATTCTGAACACTACCTTAATGTTCTATTTAACACTCAGTTTCCAGGGAAAGCAATAATTCCAGCACAAAAACCAGAGTTACTTATTAGCAATGGTGGTTCTCTTTCTGATGAAGAATTTGACAACCCTAAATTTTACTATGATGAAACTCCTAATGTCACATTGCTACCCGCTAAGATACAGTTCTTTCGTAAAAATAATGAGTGATATTCTCGAGGATAATGAATATCACTGGGCAAGCATAAGGCATGTGTGCCTGAGCGAAATATTCTCCTTTAATGCTCCCGTAAATATAAAAAAAACATTAGTATAGTTATCAACGAATAACTATATTACCAGTCAATAACTCATAATCTTAATAACTCATAATCTTAATAACTCATATATTAAGCACCCTTCGTTATAACACCTTTAGATATAGCATGTTGATATAGTTTACATTCTATGGTAAACTTATCTTTTAGGGATTGTAAGACTTCAGGGGAAAACTTCTCTTTATTAAAGGGATTAATACCATCTTTATTTATAATATGTATGAGATCGGATGGTGAGAAAAAGTAAATCTTTTCAATTGAACGTTTCGGATGCTTTTGACTCACTTCAACATATTTTTGTAGTGGCTTATTCAAGAAATCTTCGTGTAGTTTCTGATATAGGGTATCATATTCATTATGATGATGTAACCTTTTAATACAGTTCAAGATCAAATGATACTCATCGTAGAGTTGTTTCTTAATAATCTTCTTTTCTTGATCATTCAACATTGAATCAGCATCAAAGAGTTCTCGAAATACCTCGACATTTGGAAATAATAGAGCTAAGAGTAGCTGTTCATTGAAGATTGATAATGCATTCAATAAATCTTGTTTAAATGCATAGGCGCATTTACCAGCGCCATTACCCGAATATAAAAGAAATCGAGAGAGTACTTCATCATTTGGATTATACTTTGATAAGAATTCCACGGCATTATCGATAAGTTTCTTATCTTTAACACCTATGTTCTGAAATCCTCGTCTTAATAGGTTACAACGTATTACAAAACCTTCTGGGGTCATGTGAGATTTATCTATACCCGATGGCACAGTACCTAACGACACAGTACTCGACTGTGTTGTACCCTGAGAACCGAGACTCCCCTGTTGTGTATCAACCATATTATTTCTTTAAAACGATAGATACGGCTGATTCCGATTTTTCCTTAGCACTCTTAATAATTATGGTGATCTTTTTCTTTTCAATCTTCGGTTTAGAAACCGAAGCGCAGGAGTTATCAGCGATCGAAATCTTTTTAATCAGGGTGTCAATAGTAGCAATGCTCTGTTTCGCAGATTTCATCTTTGTTTCTTTATCGAGGGTAATACCACTACAAGCAAGCCAATAATTAATGATCGCTGCCGCTAGTTTTTGAGGCTTTTCTTCTAATAATCCAGGATCATTATCGAGTACCCTATTGGTTAGATCGTCTATTTCCGGTAATCGTTGTTCAGAGATACCAAGTTCCTCACAAATCTTGGATAAATACTCATTAGGTCGATGAAATTTATTTGGTGGTTCATACCCAGTTTGACTATTAGAAAATAATGAAGTTGCTTTAGTAATTAGCGTTGGCTTAATACCAATAGTACTTGCTATATTTCTTGGATCTTCAGGAATACCAATTTCCTTATATGCATTATAAATACAATAGAAAATCATCATTTTACGTTTCTCTGATCGACGAGTAGGCTTCGTCATTGCTAAATAAATATTGTTAGCTTTGATCTTGATATCTTCTGGGAACTTCATATTAACCATATCAGGTAAAATACTCTTTGCACATGCTTTCCCCTTTCCCACTAGCTGATTCACGTCATTGAATACTTCTGCTGTCGCTGACGCCATTTCATGTTACTCCCGAAGACCAATCAATTTCATTTTTACAACGAATCTCTGACTTCTTAAAGTTTTGAGGGTGGTATTCTACGCTCAAAAATGAAATTAGTAATAAATACCTATTATATTAAATAGTGACAATTAATATCCTAGCAATAGCAGCGGTGAACAACACCTTCCTAGCAATAGCAGCGGTGAACAACACCTTCCTAGCAATGGCAGCAAGGGTATTAAGGAGTGATCTCACAGATACTCAGGTTTTAGGTTTGAAGAAGACATTAACTATGATACCGAAGACATTTGTTCCAGGTATGAAGTGGTATTCTCCAGCAACGGAAGATAAAGAAATTAACTTCTATCGTCCTGCGATTGTCGATGGTAAAACGTACATTGATCTACCATATGCAATAGCTAATATTACCCTTAACAAAGCTATTAACTTCGATTGTTATAAGCAAAAAGAACCAGTAACGATTGAGTTCAAAGTTAAACTCTTTGATTATCAAGTTGAACCATACAAAGAAGCGTCTCAACAGGTCAAGACTTTTGGTACAACTACTCTACGATTGTATCCTGGATTTGGTAAGACAGCACTCGGAGCAAAGCTTGCAGCAGATCTTGGATTTCTTACTTTAGTAACCTATCACCAAACAACAATCGAAGAAATATGGAAAAATACCTTCTCTAAGTTCACTAATGCTAAGGTTTGGGTTGTTGGAATGAAGAATCCACCGAAGGATTACAATGTAATTTTGTGTATGAATACCAGATTAACTGGAGTATTAGAAGAAGTAAGAAATAAGGTAGGGACTTTTATTATCGATGAAGCGCATCGTTTATGTACAGCAAGTAATGTTGAACCGTTATTATCAGTTCATCCCCTCTATATTATTGCTGAAACCGCAACATTAGAACGAACAGATAAGATGGAATCGATGATGTTTGCGATGTGTGGTACTCATGCTGTTAATCGTAGTAATGAAAAGAAATTTAATGTTACCAAGTTAATCACAGACATCGAACCGAAATGTGAGACTGATAATCAAGGGAAGTTGAAGTGGAGCTCGGTAATCAAGAGTTTAGCACTAAATCAAGATAGGAATTCTATTATAATTAACTTAGTATTAAGTAATTTAAAACATAAGATCTTAATACTATGTCGAGTCAAAGAACATGTAACAGTTCTTCTCGATTTATTGAAGAAACAAGACATTAAATCAGACTTCATGATGGGTACTAAGAAGAAATATGAAGATTCACACGTCTTACTCGGTACGATTAGTAAAATCGGGACAGGATTTGATGAGGCCGCTTTTTGTTCTAGTTATAATGGTGTTCGTATCGATTTACTCATTCTTGTAACTTCTATTAAGGAGAAGAGTCTTCTTGAACAGAACGTCGGTCGTGTCCTCCGATCCTCGGTGCCATACGTTATTCATCTATTTGATAATCATCCTTCATTAACTCGACATTGGAGTTCATGTAGGAAATGGTATGAAGATAATATGGGGACGATCACAGAACAAAAATATACCGGACCGAGAACTATTCCTGAGAAGCAAGGTAAAGTAGTGATTAAGATTCAGGGTAAATCGTGATACGACATAGTCGCGTGAAATTATTAGAATTTTATTCTAATAATTTTATTGATCAATAAAAGATGACTTCACGCGACTACATCGCAACAAAGGATATATCCTTTGTACCCCTAGGGGTGATATCAGATATATCTGATTCAAAGCTTGAACCAATATTAGATACATCAAATGAATTGAAGAATGGGGGTTATCGTGAAGATAAGTATATTGAGATTACAACAATTCTAAATCGTGATATCTCTTCGGACCTTAAATACCAGGATACATTAAATGATTCACTCTATCGTTTCGAAACTAACCCTGCTTACGATGAAGGTGATCCTTGGGCCGGTTTCAAAATGATTGGTTATCGAAATGAGGATACTCGGATGTCAATCCTACTAAATAAACCAATTAATCGTCTTGGTCGAGTCGGAGATGTTGATGAAGATAAATTAATTTACGGTTTACCATCACTACATTATCCGGCAATGCCTTACATCTTTAATAAAAATTATAAAGCTCCAGGAAAAGTTGTTGAGAGCAATGCTGGTGTGATCGAATATGGATCTTATGTTGAAAACAATGATGTGGTATATCGTGATGATGTTTGGAGATGTGAGATTGTCGATCATCACATAATCTCATTTTATCAAAAGGGAATACTAAGAATTAAGAAGATATACATGTTTACCGAAGATGATAAGCCTGCATTAGAACAGGTCAATGAATATAATGATCTCGGATATTGTATTAAGGTTACAATTTTTGAATCCTCATATGAGGATTCAAAAAGACCCCTAAAAACAACAACATATTATATATCATCTCTCAATAATATTATCTTTTATGATCGCTATATTATTAAGGAAGATTCGAAAGTAGTTTATCTAAGTTTTAGTGATGGATTGACCTTATCAATGTATAAAGATTTTGATGTAGTCATTGGAAATATGGGATTAATCAATACTCTTGAGAGATTCTCAACACAAAAATATCTCGGTGATCTATTCCACGGTATTAGGCTCATTAGATACTTAATATTAGATTATGCTGATATAACTAATTTTGGAAAACAGGTTGATATGTTTAACGATCTTGTAAAGGAGGACTTATATAAGAAGAGAGTCCTTAATTCATTACTCTTTTAGGCTTTTTAGTTTGATATCTTCATACAAAAACTTAACTCTCTAATCCACTAAATATTATAAATTCTTTTCTCCCACAAGAGAAAAGAATGATTGATGAGTACCGTAGAAATAGTGAGTACGGCGAAATCAAATGATACATCTTTAACCTCATCTTCTATATCACCTCAAAATAAAACAAGTAATATTATCTTTTATTGTTATATGATTGGTATAGTATTATGGTTGTTGATAATATATTTCCTTCAGTTATATAAGGGAGCAGATCTAATCGTTTGGCTTCTTTTATTAATCCCGATCATCGTTCTCGGGGTCGGGGCTTATAATTCAAGGAGGTTATCACCTGGTGATATTGATAAAACAAGTAGTACCGCCACAATATTATCAGTTGGGTTTGTTATTACTGTTCCTTTATTGGTCTGGGCTGGTAATAATTCTAAAGATCGATCAAAGTTCGTCAAGATTATTATCTTTGCTCTCATCCTAGCCCTTCTAACACTACTCGATTTCTGGGTACATCCTGAATATATTCCTATCGTTAAACACTCTAAATCAATACTCTTAACATTCTTCGTCGTCTTAGTAATCTTCGGCTTTTATGGGTACTTCTTAGAGAAGAGCTCCGGATATTTTACCTCACGAGAGACAACTAATGTTATTTGAAGAACTTACGAAGATATAAATTTTTATTTTTCCAACCATTCAATCCCCTCCGTGGTTGATGAGTAACATAAAGCATCATTCTTTTGCGAAAAGAATGACCTTCGTACTACGGATAAAACCAGAGAAACAGAGTGTTTCCCCGGTTAGTACCGGTTTCAGCAGTGTGAATTCTAATAAGACTCTCCAACCTAGTAAACCTTTTAATGTGACATCAGCACTTATCTCTACAACTGAAGTCGGTTTTACAAAGGTGGATTTATCAAATGTCACAAAAACTAATACTAACGACACGAAATGGGTATCATCAAATAACACAATGCTTCAATTAAAATCTAGTCTCACTGAGACATCAAATATCGCACAATTCAAAACATCATCAAAACCGGAAGAATTGAAAGAGAAATACCCCACTAAGCTCGTTGGTGAGTACATCAATGATTATAATATTATTTATGCTGATACTATCATAACCTATAACTTAACTAATGAAAAGAATCTAGTACTCCCCAAATTAACGAAAGAGTTAAATGATGAAGAGTTGAAGAGTAAAGGTGCTCAAACGGTGAGAGAGAGGAAGAATACACTCTTATCAATTGATAAAATTAAGAAGGAGATTGAGAGGGTGAGTTCCGAGACTCACCTTAAAGAGTATAAGAAAGAGGTTTCGCCAATTTTGGAGGAGTACTCCAAAATCGGTCCCTTTTATAAAAAGAAGGTCTTTGGGTCATTAGAAGTTCCGGTGGACCAATATGCAACAAAAAGATTGGATTTAGTGGAGAAATTTGTCACGATTGCAAAGAAGTATATTGAAGTAGAACTTGTATTTCGTGTTAAACAAGAACATCTTTGTAAGTGTGGTTATATACTAACTAATGTTTTTATAAATGATGATGGAGCTCAAATATGTCCTGAATGTGGATATTGTTCATATTTCCCACAGTTTAACGCATCCTCATTAGATGCTGACACACTCTCAGGAAATAAGAATAAGGATGAATATGATAATTGGGATAATCTCTATAAAGCATTCCTTCGATTTCAAGGTAAACAAGTCAATAAGATCTCAGAGAAGATTCTCGAATCACTTGATAAATATTTCCGCAATAAGAAGTTGTTGGTTAGGGACGATGTCGGATCGACACAATTAGATAACAAGGGTAGACGTAAGGGGACAACGTTACAAATGATGATTACCGCCCTAAAAGAAACACAGAATGTATCATATTATGAGGATGCCAATTTAATATGTAAACTATATTGGCAGTGGGAGCTTCCCGATCTTTCACATCTCGAATCTAAAATACGCAGTGATTATACTAAGACTCAAGAAGTTTTTAATAGTATACCAAAAGAGCGTACATCTAATCCAAGTACTCAATATCGTTTGTATAAGCATCTCCAACTTGCGGGTGTTGATTGTAATCAACAAGATTTTAAGATGCCAACAATGAGGAATGTTATTGAAGCTCATGATGAAATGTGGAAGATTATGTGTGCCGGAGCCAAGGATTCAAATATCTACTTTATTCCTACTATTTGAGGGTTTATTTGAGGGGTTTTCAAAAGGTAACTCTACTACGGTTGTAGAGTTACTACTTTAATTTAGTTAGAAAGTCTTCATTCTCACGTACCCTTTCTCGAAGGAAACCTTCAAGAACAATCTTTATGGTAAAAGTACTCTGTCGAAGTTGATCAACGGCTTGTAAAGCTGTGGCTACTTGTTCTGGATTTACAAGACGATCATATATACCTTCGATCTCTTTTAAATCTCCTCTAATACTCTCAAGGTTTAATAATAATGTATTCTTAGTATCATTAAATAGTTTAGTGTCGATATTTGGACTCTGTGATATTGAAATCCCTGAACTTAGAGGTTGTAATTGTGGTACTGAAAAACTCGCAGGTGATTGTATTGGTTGTAATAGACTCGAAGGTTGAACCTGATCCACAGGAGCTACAGATTGACCTCCTGAGAATGTATTATTCACTGCTGCCACATCTCTTAGCAACGAAGATGGTCCAGCATAAAGATTAGGTGTCGTCGGTAAAAGAACAAAATTACCTTGATTTGCCATTTTACTGGGAGATAAATTTAAATATAAGAAATCTCTCCAAATAACAATTTAACAATAATGGATGAATCAATGCCCATAACACCCTCAGATCCTCTAACAACAGTAAGTTCATTAAATTCTAATGTAGATTATAAAGATCGAATCACCGTATCATCAGAACAAGACGCATTAAAAACACCATTAGTAACACTTGGTGATACTCATAATACATCAGTAGTCTCTTCTCCAATGTCTTTAGCGGTAGCTAATATTGTACCTAACCAAAAAATTGAGGAGTTATATAATGTAAAAGGTGAAAATGATGACCGGAGATATCCTTACCACCTAAGCTTCCAAGAATCAACAATCATCTCTAAAAAGAAGTTAGAGAATTGGAAGATTCTTCTGATCTTCTCGTCAATATTGTTGTGTCTAATCTCTATCTCAATACCACTATCATTAGATAATTATATTCCAAGGATTATTCCTGATATTGAGATTATTATCCTCTTTACCTCATACTTCTTCCTAATTTATAATAATTATGTTGATGGGCCACAGACATCACGATCGATTGCCGTATTATTTGAAAAGTTAGAGATCGATATTACCAATAAATCTAAGAGACGATTTTTATTCTTACTTTCGATTGCTATATCAGCAACACCAACATATATTTTAACTCATGGCTATAGCACCAGTGGTCCACCAGCTTTCTTTCCTGGGTCAATATTTCCATTAACCGTAATTACCGGGATACTCTTAATAATTCTTTGGAATGGATTTCTTAAAGCCCATATTGAGTTTCAACTGTGTATGTGGTTCTTTATTATTGATATGATTATCTCTGCATCAGTACCATCAATGCCAGAATCAAAATTAGTCTTGATATTAAGGAGTATTTATACAGTAATACTTTTAATTGTATCACTCTATTTATTGATTCATTTTATAGATAGTTTCAGGGAAATTCGGAGCAGAAATAATGCCGATCCAATGTTATCTCGCGTTCCGTCAACCTCAAAGTCTCCAAGGATTCGTGTCTTGATCTTCTCAATTATCTTATTAATAATCTTCGGTGTTAATACTATCTCATTGATAGGATCATATTCATGGTTGTGGGATAATTATCTTCCACCAGGTATTGAACGATTTCCATCAGTTCTTCACGTTGGTGCTGATGAAGCTATCTATCTACCAATTGTGACTCGTGAGGAATATCGTTATAATCTTCTACCAGTTGGTAGTAACCCATTCTTAGTTCATGTTGATTTCAATAAGACACGATGTTCTGAATACTTACCCTTTGTAAATGATGAATTTGGTACTCCTGGGTCACTATGGATCACTAATCAGAATTGTGATCCAGTATCAGTAGCATTACAAGCACAATCTTTGGAGTATTCGATCGTAATATTTACACAACTACAAGATTTGAGTAATTATACAACAATTATTGTTAATGAGCATTTATCGATACCAATATTAGCAATGAAAAGTAGCTTATTATCTAACAACTTAGAAATAAATGATGGATTAGATATATCTAATCCTATATACACCGTCGTAACACGAGAGTTTATTGAATTATGGTCATATCCTCGTAGTTATATGATTCAATGTTTACCTATAATACTTGGTTTGTGTATCATTGCATCGATCCTAATATATTCATTGATCAATGATAAGATTTAACTATTATAATCTCTCCTTTAATAGTGTATCACAAAGGTGATACACTATTTAATCTTAATAACAATTTTCTTAGCGTCTTGAGTTTTGACTTGTTTTTTGTTCCTATATTTCGATCCACCATGATAACTATCAAGGACACTTTTCCAATCACAACAAAAGTCTATTACTCCCTTCTTTTTCTTATTATCATTTTTAGTACTTGTCCGTTGTTTACTTGCAGCCTTGGATTTCTTGGTTGAATTAATTGAAAATTTACGAGTGATAGGATCATAATATAAACCAATAATCTTATCTATTGCCATGTCCTTTAAGATTATTGAATCATTATCAAATGATTTATTAGCTATTCCTAGTATAATCACCTCCTTTAACTGCGCTTCTTCAAACTTATTTAAGAAGAGCTGTTTATCTAATGATGTAATATAGTTATCGAGGAGTTGACTCTTTGTTGATTTTTTGAGATTTTTCCAACTAGACCAAATTTCATCGTGATTACACATCTTTGATGTTTCATTACGTTCATCAATTACTAACTTTTCATCCGCAGCTGACATCATATCACCATTACGACGAAAGAAATCTAAGAGCTCTGGTAAAGCATCTTCCGATGATTCTGGGATTTTTAATATCTCAGTCTTTGTACCTTTTTTGAAGATTAATTGGTTATTCTTACAAGTGAACTTCTTAGGAAATTTACCACAAGCCGCTGATTCAAAGATCGATACCCAATACTGATCTTCAATGAGATCAGCGCATTCAGCAAATATAGAATTCATTGAATGTTTATCAGTACCGTTATGATTCGATTTTGAATCCGCAGTTTTTGCAGTTTTAGTACCCATTTCGTTCGTTTTATAAAAACCTCAAAAATGAAGGCTGATCATTTTTGCCAAGAGATTGGATTCTAGATTGCTATTAGACCAGTTTATCGAGTGTTTAGTAATCAAGTAAGAGAAAATCATTAATATCATTAAATATATCAATGATAATGATATGTGATAGTGAAAAAGTTATTATCATTATAAGAGTGATAATTATTTATGGGTAGTATCTATATTAATAATGAAACTTATTAATCTTATTTAATAAGTTTCTAATTGAAATACCCATAATTTAATGAGTACTCGATGAGAAATGAAAATAGTAATTATTTGATGATAATTCTTCATAATAGTAATGTGGGTATTTAATATCTGGAAAAGATGGTAAAAATGAATTTTAAAAACGAATTTGAACAAACTTTTTTATCGCTCAAGCCAAAGCGGACCCACGATGTCGACGCAATACACGGAAGCACAACTCAAAGCTCTGAAAAATCCGGATCTTGACGCGATCCTTGACCGCATCCATCCGAACCGTAAGAAGGGAGATTATAAGAAGAAGGATGATAAAATCACTGCTATCCTGGATATTCAGCGTGGAGCTAAACTTCCCGAAAAAGAAGCCAGTGCTCGAGGACGCAAGAGTGGCTCGGCAACGACGTCAGCAAGAACGACAACATCAACGCGTGGAAAAGCTCCGTCGAAAGCGACATCACCACGTGAATTGAGTAAAGAAGATGTCTTCAGCTATCAATGGGGCATCGTGACTAAAGCGATCAATCAGGAAGCTCCTAAGACACAGTTTCCGCGAACTGTGAAGATGATCGCCGCTTATAAGGTTAATGCGACCGGTGAAATTAAATTTGATGAGAGTAAAATTAATATCCTCGGTGCCCCTCAAAGGAATGATGGTGCACCTGTCGATGATGGCAGTTTGCCGTGTGAAACAATACAGGCAAATTTCAGCGGTCATAATATTCCCGGTGGTATCAAATTAGCAGCAGATATCAATGGTTCAAGTATCAGCATTTGGGATGGAACAGATGTGTTGGTTAAGGATATTGCGAAAGGAAGCTTCATGTGGGTAATAAAATTGGGTAATCCTGATAAATTGGTTGATGGGCTTCTCACGATTAACGTGCAAGATGTATTCCCAGCTATTGATCCCGGAAAGATTTTGCTGGCGGCACCACCCGCTACCGCTGGTAACATCTTTGAGAACACTCGGGTGTCTGCAGCTGCTGAAGTGAAAGCACCAGTAGTCGAGATAAAGAATGTTCCTTCGGTGTTCTCAGGAGCTGTCCAGCAACCAGCAGCGCCACAAAGCTCAGCAGTCGCGATACCCGGTAGGACAATTCCTGTGTTAAACAGTGATTTCAAATTCGACGGTATTCCACCGTTCTCCGATAAAATCACAAATAAAGATAGTAATCAACTCCTCAGTTTGGCTAATCTCGCAATTGGTCAGACGCAAGCATTGCTGGATAATTACAAACAAAACCCCACACCAGAAGTCGGTGCTAATCTCCTGCAGATGTTTGCCAATCTTAATTGGCTCACACCATCTCTCCTCGGTCTAAAGTTGTAAGATAATTAAAAACACAAAGTTGTCGTGATTGTTATGTGTGTTATGATTAATAGTGTGAGATATTAAAAACGCTCAATTTGATATTATAGTTGTTAAGTAACTATAATATTATCATAATAACTATTAGTTTATTAAGCTAACATAAGATCAACCCTAAATTATAGTTATAAGATAACTATAATTTTTCTCTTATCTCTTATCTCCTATCAAAACTCCGTCTAAGTTACATAACCTTGTCCTTCTTCAGCCTCAAGTTTAAATAACTCCTGGAAAATGAAGAGAACTACAGCAGCACGTGACCTACGATCAATCTCGATGTAATTAATCAACTGTTGGAGGATATTATCACGCGATAGAACAGGTGGTGGATTCAAATTGAGTTGATCATGTATTAATCCCGTAAGATTACCAAGGTTCTTCTTACTCTCATCTAATTTATCGAAGACACTAGCATCATAATATCCTCCAACAGTTTTAAGGAGTGTTTCCATTTGTTGACCTAATGTCGCTTTACCACGTAACACTTCAACATCATCTGGTAATCCAGGATATTTCTTATGATCTGTTAATATCTCTAACGTCTCTGACGTAGGAAGTATCTTCTTATAGTCAACATTATTACGTGATAGCAGATCAATCCTACTATAAATAATCACTAATTCATATTCTTCTAACCTTGTTTGATTATGTAGGTTAGTTTTCTTCTCTAATAGTATATCCCACTCGGTAGCAGGAAACCAGTAATACATCGTTGGGTCTTTCTTATCTTGTATATCAATCATAGATAAATCTTGGAATTCATACCGCTCATTAACATAGGTAATATCTGTTGAATTAATATACTTTTTACCACTCTTCGAATCTACTAATTCCCTATACACTTTCCTAGAATCCATAAACTTCGAGGGGTCATTCTTCAACTCTTTCAGATAGTCTAGGAACAAATGTAACTGCTCAAAACATTTACCACATGATGGATCAATCTGTAGGTTAATAGCCAATAAATTGGGATTTTGTTTCGATAAAGTATTAAACTTCCTAGTTAACTCACCATCATAAGATTCAGTATAAAATTTTAATATCTGATTTATTTGATCTTGATACCTTGTTCCTTGTAATTTAGCGTAACACTTAGTTAGTAGCTCAATAAAAGAATTCATATTCATGATACCCAGGGAATACCTAATAAAAGTAGTAAGATCGATCTTAAAGACATCTAATAGTATCGATAGTGGAGTTTGTTGATTATCGAGGATAGAGTTATCATTCTTCGCAGCCATTAAGATCTTACCAAATCGATCTTTTTCCTTGACAAAAGGCGCCAGGATCTTAATTATAACTTGATCATTTGTTGTTATTCCGGTTTCAAGATATAAACCAACATTATCAAACAAATCCTTCCGTGCTTTATCTAAATTACTCACTTGAAGTTTAGTTAAATTTGATGTATCTTTAATGAGAATTTCCCTAACTACTAATCGTTGACGTGGTATATCAAGCCAAAGTCCTTCGGCTAGAACATTAATACTCGCTTTTTGAACGAGATAAGATAAGACGTCAGAGAACTTGACAGGTACTGCATTTAGAATTGGTATCGTTACTTTCGCGAATGGACCTTCTCCATTTTTCACCTCAAGAAGATCTTTTACTGTCTTAAGATCCCCTTTCTCTACCGCTTTTCGTAATGCTCTTTGATTCTCTTTGGGGAATGTTACTTTCTTACCGCCTTTAACAGCTGGTGTTGTTGTACTAACTGTCGATAATGACATACTCCCTAGAGGAGATTTCAAATCCTGGGCACTCATTCTCGTTTTCTTCACAGATCAAAATATTCATTAAAGATTCTTATCGAGTGATAAAATCGATGTTTTTTGATGATTTTCGGGGCATTAACTCACAAAATGGTGGTACCCATTTAATATTAAACAATCTCGATAGTAAAACATCGTCAACGATAGTTTATATTCGTGGAGGTACTCGACCCGTAGAACCTCAAAATGAAACCCAACTAAGAACCATCTTTAGTGATATGAAGGGGATACCTATAAATGTGAGAAACTCTAATAAAAGTTGGCTTGATATTATTAAGGATTTTTATCCTAATAATCCTCAAACTAATATCTTAATAGTAGATAATAATGTGACTACGTTATTAAATAAGGATGATATACGAGATCTATTACGATCTTTAGAGTTAGAATCAAAATCGTCAAATATTGATGTATTTTTCCTAAGTTCTTGGGGTGATCACTGTCAAATGAGAAGATATCATAGTAAACTTAACGATAAATTCTCATTATACGGGTCACAACATCCACGAGGCTTACAAGCCATCTTTATCCCGTATAATAAAATTAGTAAAGTTCTTGGTAATATTACTAAGAATGAGTGGAGTAAAGATGATGATTTATCATCATTGATTTATGATGGACGGTTAAATGCCGGTGTTGTAGTACCACAACCATTCTCACTGAATATCGAGATGATTGATGATAATACTGATTATCAGAAGATGAATCCTTGTAAGATCTTGAATGTTGGAGTGAGGAACTTACCAGAGAAGAGAGTGATTCCAGCACGTAACGATACATTAACTTATTTTATTATTGTTATTATTTTGGCATTACTATTCTTCGCTCTTACTCGCGTAAATATGGGTAAGAAGAAGTAATATTAAGATGATAATAGGAGAGGATTATTAAAATTATGATTTATTGATAAATCATAATATAACATATAATATTGTTATATAATATTTAAAAAGAGTGAATACTCGAGTAAGATATCTTAATTATATCAGATTTATTATAATGGTGGTGATATATTTAATTTTATCTTTCAGAAAGTTTGGTTGAACTTTGGGAATTCAATGAGAATTTTGGATGGGTCGATTCTCTATTCAGCAAAGGGTTTTTCTAGCTTTTTTGCTCTTGGGTCACTATAGTAATATTATATACTTCGAAGAGCAAAAATACCCGAAAATTGCGGTTTTTGGATTTTTGAAACCTCGAAAGTTCACAAAAGATAAATTTCAGAATGTCCTCAAATATAATAACAACCTGAGTAATACTCAAATTCAATATTAATAACTCATATATTATAAGTATGCTTAGTATCGCTTCTTAAATGAAGATTAGTATTCATTTCCGATATTAAGAAAAATGAATGGGATTTTATGATTTAATGCAAAAAATCAACCTTATTTATTACGCATCAAGATGGCTGCAGAACTCGAACAAACAGTGACCTACACGATCTTACTTCCCTATGATACCGATGTTAAGAGTAATTTATTAGGGCCAAAGAAGAATGATGTTGTGTATGATGAGAAAAATGTTAAGCCTCGATACGGTCGATTGACGATCCGAGGAAGTAAAGATTATCTCGCCGGTGTTCTCTTTTCCCTCTTTCAAGCTGGTGACGTCAATGATATGATTGTTACTAAAGATGATGCAACATACGATACCTGGGAAGAGATTATTTCACCTCATGAGAAAGAAAATAAAGATGATAACTGGTCTGCCGAGATCAATAATTATGGCAGTGGTAATGTAATTAAGATGTATTCTAAAACACGAGACTTCATTGATGGATATCGTTATGTTAACACTGAGATTCTTGGTAATTATGATACACGATTAGGCGCTGAATCGGAACATATCATTAATATTTATCTCAATAATCAAAAGATTGATCCTCGGGAATATTTTACAGGATGGAGTGAGAGTGCTAATAATGTTCAAAATGGAGATGATGGAGAGAATGAGAGTGATAATGAAGGAGATGAAAATGATGATATTGGTAATACTGTTGGTTTATCATTAATGCGATAGATTGATAGTGATTAGGAATATTAGGAATATTAATATCTCCAATTGGAGATATTAATCAAATTTCACGTTAAATATGAATATTTAAGCTTTATGGTTAAGTCTCAAGATATATCACTTCATCGGTACTAATATCTTGGGGTAATTTCATCTTTTCTATCTTAATTCCAGGAACCTTAGAGAGTATATCAAAATCTACGACGATGATCTTCGATTCTTTTTTCATCATTAACTCAATTATCTTACTCAACTCATTATTACTCTTAGAATCAACCATTACACTCTTATTTTCACTATTTTTACTTATCGGTAATTTATCGAGACATAATGAGAATGTAGCGATTGATATACGTCCATCTTTTACTTCTGGTTCTTTGGGTACACCATGGACACTCGATCCAAAGATAATGAAATCTCCATTATTAAGTTTATAACTCTTCTTACCAACATTGAGTGTACGGGTAGCTCCGAGACTAATCACAATCTGAAACTGTTTGGGATGTGAGTGATTGGGAGTATAATCATTCCCATCTTGATAATAATTAATATACACTCCCAGATGCTGAATGTTACTCTTATTGACATGAGTTGACGCTCGATTAATAAAATTGGTTACTTTAATATCGTATCCAAGTTGTTGAGAGCAAGCTAAACGAGTATGTCCCTTCTTAGATTTTACTCCCTCACTCCAACATGGTTCAACTCCTTTCTTGGCATTCTCAGTATAAGTTTTCTTGAGATGTTCATAGAGTTCGGTAGACTCCTTCGAAGAGAAGAATCCGGGATAGACTTTGGTGCGAATGGGTGCCATTGCCGTTTTAATCTTTAAATATTATATTGGTAAATCAATTTTGAATATGATGAATGTTTCTCGTTGTTATCATAATATAATTGCATTAATGAAGTTTAACACAATTTAGTATATTTATATTGTTACTATTATAGTTATGAGGATATATTTATTTTTATATTTTCTGAAACTTTAGTCGAACTTTCAGAAAAGTTGAGAATTAAAAACATGCTGAACTACTATTCAGCAAGGGTATTTTCTAGCTTTTTTACGTCTTTATCATTATAATAGTATTATATAAGAGAACACACAAAAATACCCGAAAATTGCGGTTTTTGGCTTTTTGAAACCTCGAAAGTTCAAAAAGATAAATTAAATGCCTTAATCCAACTATAATAAACTCAATACAATTATAATATTCCTCAATTATAAATATCATTTTTAGATCTATCATCTTAATCGAGATTCAACGTTTTAAATCTTAATATCAAAGAATAACTATTTCATACTATAAGCTTTTAATATAGAATCCATGTCATTCTTATATTGTGGAAATTTTTCTTTTATATCATTAAGATAATATGTGTATCCAATTCCATATCTAGAGTAATCTAATATTATTTTAACTATTCCTTTTAAAAGAATGAAATGTAGTATAATATTAACTTCTTCTATCATACGATTAAGATAACCTTCTAATTGGAGAGATTCATAATCCTTGAAGAAAAAAATATCAGAATTATAATATTCATAATTAATATTAGAGAGTTTAGTTTCATTTATCTGTGGACCTTCTGGTACATGATCTACTGAATAATATTTGTATATAGTAGTGATTCTGTCAGATTGGATATGTTCGTTGATATATTCACCGATAAATTTTGGATTTCCATCGGAAATATCATTTATATTAGAGTCATCTAATGTTATATTACCTAAAATCTGAGTATTATTACGCCTATAAAGGTAGTTATACTGAGGAGGCCGATAAGATCTTTTTACTAAAACGACATTTCTACCATTTTCAATAGATTGTTTTTCGTCATTCAATGATCTCAAAACTTTGAGAGGTACATTATCATTAAATTGTATAAATGCCGGAACTAACAAGTCGTTAAATCTCCAATTTCTAATATAACCAAAATCGTCAACATCACTCTGTTTATTGTAATGGAGTAATGCCCTTGGGATACCGTATTGATATGTAATAGATAGATGATTACCCGAACTTCTATCATTTATATTGTAATTTTTTGATGTAATAGGGGCAGATAAACTACTTCCTTCACTTTCCCTCGTAAATGTTATTTTATCTTGCTTGGAGTCACCGATATACCAAGAACCAATAGGAATATCGGTAAATATTAAGGGAAATAATGGGAGTCCGGGAATATAGGGAAATTCGGCCATCCCCTCAATAGCATTTAGTTTAGCTAAAGACAAAATAAATGGGGTTACTTTAATTGGCTTATTTAATAGTATTTCACGATCCATCATTGCATCATTATGGAAAAGTAAAAATATATAGGAGTACCCATAAAAATACTCGTCTCTGATTATAAAACTAACATAAAAACGACCCAAGACATCATTAGTACTCATTTCTCTTTTCTTGTTTATTATTTGATATCTCAATCAAATAATAATTTTGAATTTTTAGATCTCTCTAATTTAATATTAAATACTCTTATCAGAGATCCCAAAAGCCGTGTTTATTAGCTCTATCTCTTCTCTTATGTCATCATTTTTAATATAGGGTAAAAGTGTCTTCTTAGCTTGTAATAATAAATACATGATATCGGGATCCATATACGAATAAATTATTGCTGTTATTTCCTTAGGAAAAATACTAAGAGTGTGAAAATAAGTGAATTGATGATAATATAACTCTCTCGGTATTGATTCAATAGTTTTATCATCATTGTGATAGCTAAGATAACGTCTAATACCTGTATTTTTACTTGATTCATACTCACTACTTAGAAAAGATATTCCTACAGGCATTATTCCATATGATTTTACGATATTAGGATTTAGGAGATCCATCACAATACCTTTCTTTGTACCACCGGACATATGTAAAAGTCTAATATTATATTGAATATAAACAAGTAAATTAGAAGTTTTTACATCATTGACGCAAGTAAAAATATATTTTCCAACTATATTAACGGTAGAAGAGTAATACTGTCCAATCAAAGATACTTCTACCATCTTTGAATATCTATATTTTGCTTCTAGTATTTTAGATATAGAAAAGTCATTATGTATAGCATAAACAACTAATTTTTCCAATGTACCGTATTCATAAAATGATTCTTGAACGATACGATAATTAGTATTATAAGTAATAAATTTACCGTGTTGAGCGTATCTCCCATCTCCGATAGAAGTATAATATCCTAATGTATCGTGTTCTCGATATCGACCACTTTTTTCGATATCTTTTCTTATCATAGGAGGAGTAGGATCATTATTAAATCCAAATAAATTACCTTCTATAGCAACTCTTTTGAAATCATTTATATACTTTAGAAGTGGATCATCTGACTTCATTAAAAGAAAGGTGAGATGATAGATATACAACAATATAGAACTTGGCTTATTTAATAATATTTCGTCTTTCCTGTTATATCGATAACCAATGAGATCTTCACTATCATTTAATATAGAATCTATCCTCATACTGATCAATCTTGGGAAATCATCATTAAAATCTTCTAAGATATCCCTAAGTACCAGTTCATTATTTTTATCATTCATTTCAATATATCACAAAATATTTCACGTTTTAATATTATTCATTGATCAATGAATAATATTTTCTCCATATCTCTCATCTTCTCTAATATTCATCTTCTGGCATTGCATAACCATCAAGTTCTTCATCAGTATAATTACTAACAGCACCTTGAATACCACTCTTCCCGGAATCAGTTCCCGATTCTTTCCCTTTATTGAGTTTTTCATTCATAATCTTAACCATCTCCGCGGTAGGAGGATATAATTTATTAATACGATCTGCTAAGTGTTCGCAGCGTGGAGGTTGAGCACGACCGGCAGCATCAACGATGGTATTAAGATTACTAACTACAAATAATGCGCAACGTGCTCGAGTGAATGCGGTATATAAGAGATTTTTGTTAAGGAATGATGTATTCTTCTCAGGACAGTAGAAAATCACGTAATCATATTCCGATCCTTGACTCTTATGTACTGTAACACAATAACTAATCGCGAGTTTAGCGATCGTTAGTCCCTTATCTTTACCATCATCGTCAATGTTACGATAGTATCCTTTAAAGATCTTACCATCCTTATCCGTTGTTTCACCGATGTATTTACTTTCGGGTACTAGAGCGGTGCTGTTCATCGCTCTCGATACACCAGAGATCAAATCAATCTTATTAAACCCAAATTCATGTTCTTCATTAGCAAAATTAACAGTGATACTATGGGACCCAATATGACTAACTTTACCTTCTTGACCATTGAGAACTCCCAAATCATAATCATTCTCAAGAGCCATAACTCGATCATTCAACATCCATTTAACACCATTATTTATTACTGATTGTTGTCCTTCATTATAGATATTTTGAAACGCTAAATTAAAGTAGTTAATACTCTCATTATAAGGTGTAATAACACAGATCTTACTAGCTGGAATATTATGTTTATAGAACTGTTTGACAATATCCACTACAACCTCTTTAGTACCGTTAATATAAGTGAAGTTATGTGCTGCTTCAAATTTTATGGGGAGCGGAGTACCTCCGATACCCCCAGGATGCTCAATAATCTTATTAGCATTCAATAAAATACCATCAACCTTACCCTCTACTTTGTACATTCGATGGTTAGTGATCAGTACCGAAATAGGAATTCGTGGTACTTTTAATAATTGATCAAATAAAGATCCTGCACTAACTGGTGATAACTGTTCTTTATCACCAACTAAGATAAAGGGGGATTTTGGGGTGCGCATCGATAGAAGATAAAAGAGTTCAGCATATTTCATTGAAGCTTCATCAATAACAATAACCTCTCGTATTCCTCGGAGATTACTTAATAAAGAGTGTATAGTTGTCGCCGGTTCTCCGGTAACATCTTGTATGCGTGATGCTGCTTTACCGGTAAAAGCGCATAGTCGATACGGGATCTTAAAATGTTTAAGAATTAGTATTATGAGTTTGATAATTGTTGTCTTACCCGTACCAGCACGACCGGTAATAATACTCAAACGATTGCTAAATGATGTTATTAACGCATTACGCTGTTCATCCGTTATTTTATCAATTCCAGGAACGCTTAATAACTTCTTCTCATCAAATCCTTCAATAATTGGTGAGTTATTATGAAGACAATCAACAACAAATTCTGCTATTGTAGTCTCGACCAAATGTTGATATGGTAGATAGACTGAGAGAGATATTGGCGGTGTAGGAGGATTTTGGGGAGTTGGAGAGGGTGAAAGAGAAGATGATGAGGTACTCACTAAAGTAGTATTAGGAGGGATATTGGAGGGAACACTCACTAGAGCAGTACCAGATTTATCTTTGCTATCACTCACATCCTCGATAGTAGGTGAAGAGGTGGGAAACTGATATGGCTGGGTATCATCAATGATAAGTCCGTATTCTTTCTGTAGTTGAGGAGCACGATCCTTGAAAGTGGGGAACTTCTTTAGTAAATATTTCAGTGGTGTACACATCCAACATTTCATATTAACATTATCTTGAAGAAATCGAGCAATCTTGGTATCCTCAATCTGCTCATTTGACAAGGTCTTGAGAAATCGTCGTGCTATTAACTTACATTTTTCGATTGATAAATTAGTTAATACCAAGGGATTCTTAAGACACTGTTCAAAAATAGCTAAGCAGCTACGATGACATTCTTTAATCTCTTTATTATTCAAACCAAGTAACCACAAACGCCTTTTATTACGATTTTTGTGAATCCATTCATAGATGTTTACTACGATATTGGCTTTAACATTATCAAACTTAATTAGTGAGATATCTTTATCCGAACCGTACACATCAAGAAAATCCTCGGCCATTTTATCAATAGCGTTGATAATTACGGAGTCTTCTTTACTATTATTAGTGGAAGATGATACCTTCTTCTTAGCTTCACTAAAGAAATCATTAACCACACTTATGGATAGTTTTAATGATTTATCCTCTAACAGTTGTTTTGTGATAACATCAAAATTACGACTCATGGTTATGAGAGGTTCTTGTAACATTGAAGCTGTCCATTCTTGATATGTTTTATGGGATTTGACAAGTCCCATAAATATATCACCGACTTTAATGGGACAGAAGTATTTACCAGTACTAATCAGATAACTCTTCCTATCCTCACCAACCACTGTAAATACTTTTGTTGGTAATCCAGCAACCTGACTGATATAACCAGTCAATAAAAATTCTTTCTCTCGATCATCTTGTGGTGTCGTCTTGGATGGTACACTAGATGTAGCACTAGATGATGTACCATCACTTCCTGAAGATTTGAGAATGTTAATCTTAATCATCGTGTTTCATGATAAAACATAATAACGATTTAATCAATTTTGAACTAAAATTGATTACATTTTGGAATTATTCACAATAAATTATCTTAACATGGTTATTTTGACGACATTGAACCCTAGGATCCCATATAATATGAGTCTCTCGATTAAGATGATGAATGATATCTTGGGAGCGGAGTTGTCTCCGCGAGCCACCTCGAGAAATACTATCCAATCCATCTCTTTGTGTGCATCTTCACAAGTGAAAGAAGAACCTTCTAATACATTTTTTGCGATTAACCTCTCTATTCCTGATAAGTGTAAGGGTTACTCATGTGATAATTATGCATGCTATAAGGATGGATATTGTAGGGAACATAAATCATTACAAGATAGTAAGAAGGATGAGTTCACAAAACTCGTAGAACAAGTACAGACGGAATATCATGATTATATTTTTAAGATGTCAAATGATGTGAAATTTACTGCGACAGCTTGGGAGCGTTGTCGCAAGCCACAGTTGCATGTTAAGAGTCAGAGTATACCAAAATCAAAACCTATTAGTGCATTGGAGAAATCTTTACTGGATATCTTTCTTCCCAAGACTCGGTGATAGAAAGATGTGATAGAGGAGTGTGATAGAGGAGTGTGATAGAGGAGTGTGATAGAGGAGTGTGATAAATACTACAATTGTAGTATTTATAGATATTACCGTTATTGAGGTAGTAGTAGACCTCGTAATAGCTAACAATAACCCGGTGTATAAACTGGTGAAACTAAACCGCACCCAGAATATCCGGAGTATCCAGTGCCACATACGGGAACTGCTGGTATACAAGCAGTGGCACAGCCTGCGGTCCAGGGGTTAAATCCACCGCCAGCATACATTGACGCAAAGTTTGAATATCGATTGAATCCGAAGGGTCCACAGTTCCCAAACCCACCGAATCCAAAACCAGCACCTAATAGACCAATACAGCGTTGACATCGACATCCGGCACCGCATCTACCAGCACCCACTGCCGCAACGCAAATACACCTTCCCCAAGAGCATACTTTACATCTAACTTTACAGATACATGAACCAAAAGCACAAGTCCCGCATCGAGTAGAACAGACACATCTACCCCAGGAACATGTACTGCATCTTACCTTACAGCGACAATAACCCCAGCTACAAATACCGCATCTCGTAGCACATTTGCAAGTTTTATGATGACAACGTTTGCACTTCTTCCCCATCTTTTACTCTGTGAGATAAAATTGATCTTCACTTTTTCTGCCAAATTTTTAAATGGAGATTCGTGAAAATCAAAATAACCCGTCTGAGGCTGTTGTGGAGATCAAATCCTTTAAGGATTTATCTGCAACGACGATGACATGTGGTGTTGGACTAACAGATTCATCAATCAATCTCAATACGATTCTTTGGTTGTTACCTATTACAAAAGTGCCACCATTGACAACAAAGAAAAAGAAGAATCGTATACCTTTCCTTGCTGATAAGCCTAATTCCTTTATATCAATTCGCTATAAGAATTATGTTCGGGGGTTACAACGTTCAGAAAGTAAAACAGCCTTCAGTCATTCAATAACGATTGATTTATGCACGAAAATCAAATCGCTAAATATCAAACTAGCACCGGAGAGTATGCATATTTGTGGCGCGACTTCAAAAGAAGTAGCGATAGAAGGAGCACAATGTATTATTGATGCACTCGTGAGAATACAAAACATCCTTGAGTTTATTCGCGCTAATAAGCGCGTGAGTTATGTTATAGCAGAATACATTAAACATCTCTGTAAAGGTGAGAAGGTTTCTAGGGACACTTCTGTTAATAATTCGAAAGGTGGTGTACCGGGTTCACCGGCATCACCGGCATCACAACCACGTATCAATATTATAATAAGGACCCAAGATCATAATATTAAATCAGTTAATATGACACGTGAAGAATTTCAGGTAGGATTTACTACATTTCGTGAGATTTACGAGAAAGAGAATAAAAACAAGTATTTACTACTTCCCGGACTTGACACACAGATGATGTCGTTATCAAAGGTGAAGAACGATAAGGATGATGTAAAGAGTGAGATTAAGAGTGAAATTAAGGGTGATGTAAAAAGTGATGTAAAAAGTACTCAGTCTAATGATATCGGTAAGGATAATAAGACAGATTCTATGAAAACCATCTCTGATGAATATGTGATTGCGAAGTATTTTATGGATTCTATGGATGAATTTGAGTACTACAGTGATTATACTAAGAAGTTAATGTGGATACTAAAAGTATGTGATTATCATACTGATAAGGAAAATGATAGAATGTGTTGTAATAAAGATATGAAGATTAATGGTTTTCATGAATATATGACAAATTATAACTTCCCACTTAATTTACATGTTAATAGGTGGAATCTAGCTAAGTTATTCAAACAACGTGATGGATTCTTCTCTCGATTTGATAATACTATTCATCATGGAGTAACAATAGAACTACCCGTTAATATCGATATTGCCACAGCCAGTAAAAATAAAACAAAGAAAAAGCGAAAGAATGATATAACATGTTGGCGCTGGTTAATCTATAAAAGTGGTAAAGTAACGATGTCAACTCCAACCAGTATCGGAGCAGAAGAAGCATATACTAAATTAATGAGTATCATAGCTGAAAATATTGATGATATTCGAGTTGCGGAATAATATGATGTTTTTACATCATATTATCATAATATCTATAACCGTAAAAGACATTATTCCTTATTATCGACTTCACTTCTAAGGCTCTTGATCGATCCATTTGGTTTAGTAAATATAATAATCAACATCGTTTTTCACCATTTAATGATATTATAGACATCTACAATATCATTCTCATCTCAATCACTCTATATTTGTATGATGAAATCGATTCGGTTATAAAATAAAAATCTTGATACACAAAAACTTCACGGAGATACAATGAGCATCCAATTCAAACCCGATGTGAAATCTGAAGCATCAAAGGTCGAGTCAGAAGGTTCGAAACCCGATGTGAAGTCTGAGGCTTCAAAGATTGATACGAAGTATGATATTCCTAAACCTAACGTGAATCCTGAACCCAAGAAGGTAATGGAGTTTCTCAATGGAAAGCAAGTAGTGAACATTGACCCCAAACGATTCTCTTATAGTGATCTTATTAATGATCCATTGTTGAATAGCTGTGCCTATATGCCAATGAAATTTCGACAGTTGATTAGACAGACGTTGCAAGAAATGGTCGAGTTTGTAGGTGATAGATACGTTGCCGGAAGTTCATTGATCAAAATTCCAGATCCATCTCGAAAACAATTCATTAGTGAGCGATATAAGTCGTCAAACTTATGGGTTGAGCTCGAACATCGTTTCCTTGACTCGTACAGTGAGACGACACGAGCTTACTCACAAATTGATTATGCGCTTGTTGAACAAGTGTTTCGTGAGCTAAAGTTTAGTGACGGTGAAGCCGTGAAACTCCTCCAAGCTTGGAAGACACGTTACCCCTTAAAATCCACTACCACAAAGAAGTCAGCATCTAAGTAAGCTCACCTGGATGTATTCATCCTTTAAAATAAGATCTTAACTCTAAATAAAATCGTCATCAATCAAACGGTAAAAGTTTCATAAAATAATTACTTTGCTTCGAAAATAAGATCGAATCTTCTTTATATTCGTGACATAATAGATGAGTATACCTCAATCTCTTCAAGTTACAGTAAATAAAAGTGATACCAAAGATGTAAAACAAACGGTACAATCCCCAAGGAAGTCAAAGCTAATTACTCACCCTGAAACCCCAAGTAAGATAATGAAGTTATATGATTCACCAACCGAGAATTTTGTACCTATAAGTAAACAATGTATTGTTCTCGATATGGATGAAACATTAGTCAATACTTTTGATATGAAACAAGAAAAGAAATTGAGTAAATTAGGTATCATGAGTGATCCTAATCTTATGGATATTAGGGAAAGATTATATCATATAAATCTAGTTGATGCAGTTTCTCCTCCAGGTTCTGGAGATATTGCACCGACGTGGGGTATTACTCGACCACATTTGATTAATTTTATGAAATATGTACATCTTCGTTTTAAAGTTGTTATTATTTGGAGCGCTGGAGTTAAAAGGTATGTATCGGAAGTAATACATAAAATTTGTAAGAATAATAAAATGCCACACTCTATATGGAATCGTAGTGATTGTGTTTGGAGTAATGAAATAGCTAATAAACCAATATCAAAGATAGCTAGCCATCCAGATCTTTCAAGTTTTGTCGATTTAAATAATACTTTCTTTATTGATGATTTACAAACTGCATTTAATAAAGATAATCCTCATAATGGTATTCAAATCACACCTTATCTTCCTGAAATAAGTATTTCAGGACTCAGAAGTGGTGATGATGCATTATTAAAATTAATGTATTGGTTTTCACGACCTGATGTTATCCACGCAAAGGATATTCGACAGCTCGATAAGAAAGATATCTTCACAACATCAATCTCAGAATATCAGAAGATGAATCTTGTACGCTTCGGAGATTTGTTTTGAGAGTCTTTAATATAAGATCTATTAGATCTTATATTATTCATTATCAATAATCCTATTTCGTCGGTTGATCATGCACTTGTTTATTATTCTCTGTAGTTGGTACCGAAACTTGTGCTGCTGCGGAAACAGTAGTGACATCTTGTGATGGTAACGCCTTATTAGCTAGATCTGTGAATAGTGGTGACATAATTTTAATTACTGATTCTAATGCTGGGGTCAGATCAACAACTCCACCGATATTAATTCTGCCATCCTTTACTGGATCTTGTTTCTTTATTACAAAAGCGTTATGTTTGTTATCATTCATCAGAGGTGGTATATTAAACGAATTTGTTCGTCCCGAGGCAGCGGTCGTCTTTCCATCCATGGTACTGATCTTACAAACGCCATCATAACACTCCATCTGATCCTTTTTCTTTTTCTTCTTACTATTTGATTCATCATCATAAAGATTGTCCTTCTTATCCTTCTCATCATCAGAACCATCAGAATCGTCAGATTCTGAATCATCTTTATTCTTCTTAAAACCATCCAGTTCACAATTATCACAGTCATTATCGGAAGAATCAGAAGACGAGCTTGAGGATTCGGAGTCAGACGATGATGAAGATGAGGATTTAGAATCAGATGATGACGATGAACTATCAGATTTATCTGGAATTACAATCGTCTTACGTTTCGATCGAGATCCGGCGCTTCGAGATGACTTCTTTGAGTGCGGACGTGAGAAACTCTTAATAACTTTCTTAGAAAAATGTGCTGCTCGTTTCAGCGCTGTATATGTTTGTTGTAATCGTTTTAGTGCACTTCTTGCATCGGTTAGTTTGAGTGCTCGATGAAAGAGCTTTACACTGGCAACATCAGCCTGAAAATCAATGCGATGTTTCGGCATCTTGACTTTTGTAAATTAAAAGTCTCCTTAGACAAATAAAAGAAAATATCCCGGAAAGAAATGAACAATTTTTTTCTTTCTGGAACAGTTAATGTCAAAGAACCTTTCTCTTTAATACATATTAGGGAAAATCAGATATTTTATCTAGCTCTTGATTCCACCCGGATTGGAGATGAGTCAGCTGATGTAAGGTTTATTGAGCTGACTAATATCAGTACTTTTCAACCATTACTATTTAGCATTAGTGATGCTGGGGTCTTTTATCTAAATGGTGAGACGACATATCTCACAATAAGTAATAGTGGCTTTGCTGTTTTAAAATGTACCAATAATCCTACTCCGTTAATTATCAGGTCAACGACACCAACAAATTTAAATACGATCCAAGCAAATTTGGAGTATACTCTTGAAATTGTTCCACCAATACCATATACTGGTGGTATTCCTGGAGCTGGAGATCCGACACTACATTTTAGTATCGGAGCTCCGAATGATAATCTTAACGTTACTGAAGTGACATTTCTACCGAGTAAATGGATTACATCTTCCGGCCAACAAGTCGATGATATAAGGATATCAGCATGCTCAGTAGCTTGTTATCCATCTCACAACAATCAAATCTGCGCCAATGAATGTAATAATTCCGTTTACTCTGGAGTAACTGATGAGAAAAATACCTCTAATATAAATAATGGGTTTAATCTTGGTGGATCCAATGGTTTCGGTTCACCTGTTAATAGCTCTATTAACAACCCCTGGCTCGCGACGACGCTCCCAAAATCCCAAACTACTTCTCCTCAATCTTCTGTAAACAACCTCGCATCATCTCCAACTCAACCTCTATTAGGTTCAACACCTATTCCTCATGGTGCAGTATTGAACCAGAATCTTGGAGTCTCAGGATCTGCAAGTGGGTTATCTCCAGCAGCATTAGCAGGAATTATTATAGGTGCTATTGTGTTAATAGTTATAATAATCACTCTTGCGTACTTTATTTCTAAGGGTAATCGTCCCACTTATTATGCAGTAGTTCCGACACCATAAATTATGATAAATCTGTCAAAAATGTTTGATTATCTTTTATTTCAAAGTCAAAAGATAATCATTGTTGGTTCTATTGAGGATGTCAAGTGAGAGTACCGTCTTAGCAGTATCATCCGAAGAGAAGACATCACAAGTTACTACTATAGCTTTGGAGAAACTTGTTGAATTTCTCCCTAAAATATCGAGTGATCATAAGAAAAATGTTGTGATCACTAAACTTCTTGCGGAACCATCAATCATAGCAGTCACAGCATACCGTAAACTTCTTTATGCTAGTGAAGTTAAAGGAGTAGAAGATCATTATGACAATATCGAAGATTTGATTAAGATTTATAGATATGATTATGGTCTGGCTACCGATACTAAGGAGAAATGTGTAACACAAATCAATCGTCTTCTTTCTTTGATTGATAATTCTAGAAACCTGAAAGAGTCAGAAAATGGAGATTGTAAAGCTTGTCTCAATGCTATGTTACAGTTATTTAATAAACCACCAGATCAACTTACTAAGATTGACTTCTCACCAATTATAAAAGGCGTTACGATCCTTAATGTGCACTTTCCACGAGAAAGCGATATTATAACTGATATAATTGATTTTATGGAATATGAATGGTCTGAAGATAATGATGAGGAAGATATCTTAGATATAATAGCATCTAATCAAGAGGCTAATGATATAGTTAATAAAGCTATCGGATTGTAGGACATTTTAAATTAAAATCGTATTATACCATTTTTAGTGGTATAATATTACTCTTCTATCTTATCCTTTACAGTCTGGAATCCTGATGTACCGGCAAGAGCTGCACTCTTCTCTTTGTCAGAGTTAATGATAATTATGGAAGGTCTTGGTGATGGGATCACGGTTAGTTTACTTTGTGGAGTTGATTCTTTGATATTTTTATGTACTACTTTGATAATACGCCAACCAACAACATCTCCAATATTTTTATAGATAACTGCCTCAGTCATTTACCATTCGAGAATTTTGACGTTTAAGAATTTTTATTCCGAAAGAAAGATCAAATGTCATTAACAACACTCGCTTGTATTGTCATTGGTATCCTAATAGTAATCATTATTATAATCTTACTGAATGATTCTGCTCGAAAATCTATGGCTACTTTTATTACATCACCACCCGTACGCAATATAACAGCACAATTCATTGAATCCCAAGTTAAACCACGATTAATTCAACATTGTAGGAAGATTAACCCACTACTTTCGGTAAATCAAGTTGATCAACTTGATAGAACATTAACAAAAGCTCTTTTAGCTTGGCGAGAAGGGAAAGATATTAAACCAATGCTTCGCGGAATATTAGCTCTAGCAGTACCATATGGTGATTATGCTTATGATCTTATTGAAGCATATTTCAAACATAGTGGGAATTATCAAAATAATGTAAATAATAATCAACATAATAATCCTCCCAATAGCCAAGACATCAAATATCACCCTTCAAATGAACAACTCGTTTCAAAGTTTGGAGCTGATTATTCAAAGATCTCAGCGATCCCTCAGATCTATCAGAATATTATTGTCTCGAAACTTAACAATGTCAATGAACCAATAGTCTGTGGTATCTCTCTTGAACCAATCTTACAGAATGGTAAGTTATCGAAAGATGTCGTGGTTATAATTAATACTCATACACAACACATCTACTTCTTCTATAAAGCATCTCTTGAAATGTGGTTTTCAAGAAGGCTCACTAATCCAATGACACGTGAAGCAATAGATCCACAGCGTGATTTATTTCACCTATCTTAATTATCATATGATGTCTCATATGATAATTTCGTTTATAAAAACTTTACTATTGCGGCTTTCTTATATTTCAATCCTATTCCAATATTCCCCGATAAGAAACGCCAATAGATCTTATTAATATGTCTTTCGAAGAAAGTTTCTGAGATTGAAGGGTTACGAGGTAACATCTCCCAATCAACCTTATCAATATATTTCTCGAAAAACTCTTCTGAGATTGAAGGATTGCCAGATAACCAACACCATTCAACTTCAGTGATCTTATCGATATGTTTTTCAAAGAATTCCTCGGAAATTGATGAATTACTGGATAAACCAGGCCAATCAACCTTATCAATATACTTTTCAAAGAATGTTTCTGATAACGAAGGATTACTAGATAATGATTCCCAATGAACCTCGCTAATATGTTTTTCAAAGAACTCTTCTGAGATTGAAGAGTTACCGGATAAGTGATACAAACTAACTTCATTAATATGTCTTTCAACGAATTCTTCTGATATTGAAGGGTTACCTGATAAGTGATACCAATTAATTTTATCCATATGTTTCTCAAAGAATCCCTCTGAGATTGAGGAATTACTAGATAAATACTTCCAATCAACTTTATCAAGATTATTTTCTATTATAGGTACATTATATTCTACTGGTAAATCATATCCGATATAATCTACAATTATATTATTAATATCAGGAAGTAACCCTGTCATCAATAGAGCCATTGATTTGATATGTGATTAAAGATCTCTTTAATCACTAATAAATCTTTATTTAGATAAAGATTTATCTAAATAACTTTACTTTTATTTTTGATAACTAGATTATGATTAAGGATACTGAACATTATTCATAGTTATATCATCATACAATTAAGAATAATGTAAAGGATTTAGCGATTCTTCAATCCTCGTCCTATCACCTCCTTGGAGGAGGGTTGATTCAAGAGCCTTCTTGAATAGTTTCTGTGCTTCAAGTTTCTCACCGCAATGAAACCCACAAATCGCCGCTTGTTCATAGAATCGCCATTGATAAATATCCTGAGTTGTCCACAATACCTCGCTAGTTGAAACATTACCTAAATGTGGTTTAGCAAGATCCCAACCAACACGATAAGTTTTCATTTTACGATGAAAAAGTACGATCTCATACAGTGCTTCCAATCGTTGAGGACGTATTTGATGAGCACGATAAAAGTATTCCATTGCCAACCAACCACTATTCTCTCGTAACTGTTTTAGAAGTATTCCTGCTCGATACAATGAAATATAACGTTCCTCAACAACATTATCCTCATATTTACCATTTTCCATATATAGCTTCAAGGCCATGTCATATTCCCTAGCGTCATGCCACGAGTTAGCTTCATAAAACAAAGCACGACGATTATGCGCATTTTCTGGTTTGTTACGATACTTACGCAGGACTACTGCATCTTTTAAATACTTATCAACTTGATTCTGTTGACTACGAAGACCAGTACGACCAGATATTACAATAACGCCGGTAGTTTTGTGACGTGAATAATTCCAAGCTCCATCAGCATCGACATACTCATGAAGTGGTAAGAACCATTTCCACCGATTCTTACCACTCGGATCAAATTTGACCATCCACCGATAATTATAAATTGATCCACCAGAACTCATATCAACCTCAACTAGATCATTCTTTAAATCTAACTTAACTTTATCAAAATTAATACATTCTATAGTATTATCAGCATCATGGAACATAATATACCAGGGTTCACTATCCTTCGTTAGACTATTGTACTGTTGCCACTCCTTCTCTGTCAACGGTCCATCAACTTTACTTTTTATCTCTCTGATACCAGCGAAACTAGTAAATAGTGATTTGTTATTCTCACGTGACTGTATTTCAACGCCGTTGGAGGTGATACTCATTACTCCATTCTTCACCTCAGCACCATCTTTCAACCCTGTGTTATTCCCCGTAACAAGTAAAGAAGTAATTAACTCTTCAGCACATTGTAATGCTTCTGATCGAGAATGTCCGAAGTCATCAACCCATTTCTTCTCACGTAAATTCAATGGTATTTTATGTTGAGTACAAAATTTCTTGATAATACTCGGAGTTGTGGTGCCTTTCCCATTAAAGTCTATTGCAATAGCGTCAACATAGGGTCTGATCTTCTTCAAACAATCATCTATAATATGATCTTCATCAGTAATGATCATACTCAAGCATATTTTCGTCATCTTCGTTTTCCACTCAAGAACACAGCTTTAGATTTCCGATTTTTCAAAAGAGTATTCAAAGATTCAGAACGAAAAAACGTATAAAAAATCATCTGGCGAAGTCAAAATTGTACTTGTGATGCTCGCACAAAGTAACACACTCGGATACACTACAGGTGGTAATCCAGTACTTCCTATAACCAAAACACCCTTCGCTGGACTTGCAGGAGCATCTCCCGATCTTGCAAATGCCGGAGTGACCATTACATCTCTCCCCAAGGGAGAAGCGGTGTTGGTATCACCAGCTCGTCCAGCTTCTCCTCGTCGAACTGTTCAATTCGGTGATGTTAAGGGTACTACTACCGTCATTACTCCCGCGGCTCCAGCGGTTTTTAATGTTACAGTGCCTCCCGGTCCTGGATCGATGCACGCAGCAATGACATCGCAAGTCGTTGACTTTACTCAAGCTCCGGCATCACTCGCTCAGATAGCACGAGCGAGTCCGCGTTCTGCCTCGAGTCTGGTGTATGGACAGAAGCAACTCCCCAATCCAGACGGAAAGCAACCGATACACTCTCAGTTAATTAAACTGGGTTATCAACCGTTGGAATCTGTTGTGACTCAAGGTGGAGCTTCAGTATTGCCCCAAATTCACTATATCAAAGCTTGTGATAGTGCTGGACGTATTGTCTATATCTTAATGGATCAAGCTGGTTACAGTGCTGTATCGACGGATAATCGAATTTACTTAGCAAGTAATCGTGCTACCGTACTACCTCTTGCTGCTAAGAGGAGTGCACTCGAAAATGCTCATGGAGCTTCCGGTGTTATCTTCGAATGTAAAGGTTTAGTCTGTGCACTTCTCCGTCACCCTCATGGTGGTGAAGAGGAGACTAACTTCACTCATTCTGAGAAGATCAGTGATTCGATCGGTATCCTCGAGGGAGAACGTGCTTATCCTTATCCGATTGTTCGCTATTCTGAGTTAATAGCTAATCCGGCTATTATTTCCAAAATTATTCGTGATTCAACAGTTAACATTGGTAATTCAGAGTATCAGAAGATTCAGAAGATGTTCACCGATCTCGATGAAGCACGCGCGAAAGCTAATCTTGCGTATGAGCGTTTTAAGGCTGCTCGTGAATCTGCTTTTAACAGTATCAAGAAGGATATTAGTACCTTAAATGGATTTAATGATAAGATTGAGCACGGCGTTTCAGCCGACGAAAGTCAAGTGATGCAAATTCGTGAAAACCTCGCTGTTCGTAACCGTCTCATCCCCACATTATTCCATCAGTGTAAAGAAGTTGGTATGCTTAAACAGGATTACGAAGCTATCACCAACAAGATCGATGCCGCGACAACAACAATGACTCAGATTTCCGATATTAAGGACAAAAATATTGTATCTTAAGATTGGAAAGTGGCTCGGCGAACAACACCTCCCAAAATGGCTCGGTAATCAACACCTCCCAAAATACTATCTTCACCCATCTTTCACCCATATAATATATCTAAAACATTTTAGATATATTAGTATAAAGACTAAAGAGTAAATACTAAACATACGTATTCTTCTGAGATATCAAGAATGAGTCCATTGTCTTACATTCTCTTAATCTTGTCTCTTGGATTAGTATCATTGATTTATAAATATCACACAAAAATAATATTGATCTATCGACACCGTGAGGTAATTTTAAAGATGTTACTCTCACCCAAGGATACCATTAGTATCAAGAATGATAAAGTCGCTTCTATCACATTCTTTCGTTCTGGCACCAAATATGAACTATTAGTACCGTATAATAAAGAGAAAGATTTATCAATGACGACGCAGAGATTTCATATTCAGAGCAGTGTTAGTATCCAATATAATCATTATCCAGGAATACCAATACTTATTAACCCTAGTGATATAAAAGAGGGGACCAAGATTACAATCTTTGACATGATTGATGATTCACATACTGAGTATCAATGGAAAGGATTACCAGGGTATCCTTAGATCTTATATTCGATAATATTTGTATTGATTACAAATATTACTTATCTTTGATACTTAGTATGAGATCTCATACTAAGTATCAATGTTTAAGGATACCCATAATCTACAGAAAATCGGTGAAATCTTCTAAGATAATTTGGTTATCGAGGCTTAGAGTGAATAAGGGTACAGTTTTAATCTTATCCGATAAGTCACATTTTATCTCATCACTTAAAACATCTCTGACATCTGATGTCAGAGACCATAATGTATCACAAGTAGCTAATGAAGAGATAATATTTATATCAAGACCTTTCTTATTGATTAAGAGTGCAGACCAGAAAAAGGATATAGGGCCTATGTGTCCTATATCCTTTTCCCGGACGCGACTTGTTATGTCTTCACATGTGATAGGTTTACCAGAAATAAAAGCTTTAATATAGAGATCATTTAATACCGCTAAAGATTGATTAATATCTTGGAAGTCATCTGAGTTTAACTCTGAGAAGAATGTTCGAAAGATCTTCTTTAATTCTTGATATGTCTGTGTTAAATGATCTAATAAAAGTGTTGGAATCTTGTTATTCATCGCAACACGATAAACTTCTTCGATATCAGTGATTAAAACATTGATATTGCAGAGGAAATCTGCAATGTCTTGAATACCATCATAAATTATAACCTTATTCTCCTGTTGTATATTTGTGATACATCTTTTGATATTAAGTGACTGTGTCACAGCGAAGGATGTATCCTTCGCATCACTTTCAGAGATCCTAGGGATACACACGCCAATAATCAGATCTCCACTTCCTAGTTTAGTAATCTTCAGTAATGATAATGGATCTGGAAAGTACATTTTT
>Ga0207075_1002_pt1 | contig 85792 bp, 76 predicted proteins | sample Alteio_BWMinHeat_64_FD_153587 | JGI IMG/M metagenome (GOLD analysis project Ga0207075, IMG submission 153587) | Enriched cells from forest soil in Barre Woods Harvard Forest LTER site, Petersham, Massachusetts, United States -... | ecosystem: Environmental > Terrestrial > Soil > Temperate forest >... | reverse complement strand
GATTCAGAAGATGATGAAGAAAACGAAGAAGAAGATCACGATGAAACACTAGAATCTCCAAAGATATTGTCTACAGAAAATAAACATCAATATCCAAAGTGCCATCAAATATATACAAAATGTGACAAATTAAAACGCCATATGGCCGGGCACAAAGATCCAGAAAAAACATCCTATATATGTAAAAATTGTTCTCCTACCTGTGGTTTTAAAACACGACAAGGACTTACAGGACATAAGATCACAGGGCAACATAGGACAAACTCTTCTCAAGATCACGAAACTAAAAAAGAAACTACCGTCGAAGAACAAGAAAGTCCTGCTAACAACAATTCGAATAATTCTGAAAATTCACAAAGTTCTGAACAAGATGCAGAAAGCGTGGCTTCTGAAGATCAAAAACTAGTACAAACTCCCGTTACGCAATCTGATGATGAGCAAGATGCACCACAAGCAGAAGCTGAAATCGAAGAACAAGAAACTCCTGCAAGCCGCAATTCTCAAGCAAATACTGAATCGGACATCTTAGCAGAACAACCTGTTGATCTTGCTGATATTTTTACATCTGAACAAAACTGGAATCTGGGAAATCTTGTTGGTTTTCACTATAACCGCAATTATGCTGGTCAGCAAACGATGCATACGCGCAATGCACAAAGTATCGAAAACACTTTTTTTGGTGATATGCAACATGCGATAGGCTCTGTACAACTTCCTGATGATGGTGATTTAGCAGCCCAGCCAGCAAGCGCATTTGTTGTTGGAGCTCCTAAGTCTCCTGAACCTGAAGATCATGCCGAAGAACAAATTATAGCTGAGCATCAAGATACACCTGAAGAGTCTGGCGTAAGAACACGAACGCTTCGTTGCCCAGAGTGTTCAGATACGTTCCCAAAATCTGCTACTCTTTTTACTCACCTGGCCGAACATCTTTATGATACAGAATCTGGGGAATATTATAACGCTGGATGTTTTGTGTGTGAAGAATATTTCGATAGTGACTTTGAAACTTTTTTTGCACATATTTTCGCATCACAAGATTGCTTAAACAAATGTATTGCGCAATGTAAAAAACAATATTACAGTGCTCACTTCCAAGAGCCAGAAGCTGTACAGCTGGACACTGAAAAGCAAAACAGTGAAACACCGGAAGTTAAACCTCAGAAATCATCAGAAATTGTTGTGCCGTTATTATTACGAAGCAGTTCTCCTGCATCAGAATCTTTGGGAGATTTAGATTGAGCAAAAAAATATTTTTGTTGATTTTTCTGTAATGCGACAGCTATTTTCTCTTAATGTGTTGTTAGTGTATTATTTAGTAATCATAGAAAGGGATCGTTATGATTCATATCTTGGGCTTAGCATTATTATCTATTGTGCTGAGTCTTGAACCTTCTTTTGTCCATGCTCAATCCATCGATCAAAATTCGGTTACCCGTGGTACCGCCCCTAGAGCCATCACCAGAAGAATGATACCATTTACTATTATTGAATCTGGAAAATATCAATTAGCAGATAACATTACTTTCACAAAACCAGGTGCTGCAATTACCATCGCAGCAGATAATGTACAATTAAATCTTGCAGCACACTCAATTGAGCTCACAGATGCAAAAGCTATTGGCATTGATGTAAAAAGTATTACAGAGTTTGTCATTGAAAACGATAACATTAAAAACACAAGCTCCAGCCCACAAACAGGCTTTGGAATTCGTGTTAAAGGTGCAAGAAAAGGGCTTATTCAAAACGTGTTTACCGTCAATCATTTAGCTGGATTACGCATTGAAGATTCAGTTGATATTCGTGTTGAAGGGTCAGAATTTTTTCATGCAACTGAAGCCGGAGCGTCTGTTGTAGCTTCAAAAAATATAGCATTTACTGCCTGTGCATTTGATGCGAGCGGTAATGGTCTTAAATTCAGTGGAGCTAACCAAGATTGCAGCATGATGAACTGCAAAGTTCCAAGTTCAAAGTTTCAAAATCTCTTGGTTCAGCAAATGAATGGCATGATTGTTGAAGGTTGTTTATTTACTGAGACAGGTAGCGGGGATCCAACTAAAGCAAGTCTTGTGCAATTTGGTGATGCAAAACCAGCCCAAGTCTGCAATGATGTTATTTTTAAAAATTGTAACATTGTTAATAAGTCTAGCAATACTGCACCAGAAGGGCTTGGGATTTATCAGGGTTCGGGGTTCTTAGTAGAAGATTGTGTGATCGATATTACCAATGTCGGTACAGACCCTGCAGCAGATCTTTCGTGCATTCATATCAGTAATCCTGGGCTTGGAACAGGAACCATTGCAAAAAATGTTATAATTCGTAATTGTGTTATCACAGGTTCCCCAACAGATGGGATCTATCCGGACACAGGACCTGGTGGTGGTGCAGGGTCAAGCAACGTATTAATGGAAGGCTGTCTTGTTACGGGTGCCCTGAAAGATGGGATTTTTATTGCAGGGACCAGCGATAGCACTGTTCGTAATTGTACGGTTGTGAACAATGGAACCAATGGTATTTTTATTGGTGAAACAAGCCCATCAAATTCAGTTATAGATAACGTGGTCAGTAATAATGGAGCTTCGATTATTGTTTCAAGCTTACTACCTCAAGGCACTGGAATTGGCATTGCATCGGATTCGTCAAAGAATATGATCCAACATAATCAGGTTTTCAATAACGCTACGTATGGCATTAATGATTTAGGTTCTAGCAATCACAGTTACTTTAATACTGCGCATGGGAATATCACCGCAAATTATAGTGCAGGTATAACAAACGTAAGTGCTCCAGGAGCTGCGGCTAAAGCTGGCGAGAATATCTCGGCATAAATTATAATTATTATTATTTATAAAATAAAAAGTCTCTGGCGTAAAAACCAGAGACTTTTTATTGTGTCGAGAGTCTTGAACTAATATATTTTACTCAGAATACGTCTTGATTCGAAATGAGCCAAACAAGCTTCATAATTATGCATAAGATTTGGCGAATTATTATCATCCCAATCAATTAATTCCAGATTATTACCCTGAAGTACCATATTCCATGGTACAAAATCGCTATGCGGAAAGGCAGACAGTCTCTTGATTTCTTCACGAATTATATCCCGTGTTGGATAAAGACCATTCAGGTGTTTATAGGTCCAAAGATTAATACCCGTCTTCCAATCGATTGTTTTATTAATTCGAGGTTTATATAACGTTTTTTCTGTAAAGTTACTGTTGAGCGCATAATAACGTAAATTTGGTGATCCCCACGTTGGCTTAGGTAATACGTTTTTGTGCATTTCAAATAAATATACGTTTGAGTATTTTTGATCAGGCCCTGGTAACCCAGGGCGGCCATAACGGGGAACTTTGTCGATAACTTTCCCGTATTTATTTTGCGAGAGATATGCTTCGATGAGTGGTAATTTATCTTTATTTGCTGCCGTACGGCAACCTATCGGAGGTGTTTCGATTAAGATATGATCCCCGAGTGTTAATAAATAATCAATGGTTTCTTTCCATGCATCGTTTAACTGATGGATAACATTAAATGCAATGACGAGATCAAAATGTTCACATTCCCCAAGCTCTTTTAGATCTTGAGGCGTAATAAATTTTTCTAGTACAACGGTGTTCTTACTTCTATTGAGCTGACATATCTGAGGAAGCAGTAACGTTTTATCACCTTCGATCATAACACTGGTACAATCATACTCTGCTGCAATTCTGAGTGAGAAATAACCTTCGGAAGCTCCAATATCGAGTACCGTAAACGGTCGTTTATAGTTATCGAGTATTTTTTTTATGTTACCGTATCTAATTTCACAATCTTTTACCCCATTTTTAATGGTGACACCGTTAACTAAAATATCTTGGTATACTTCTTTTCTGACAATCGAAAGAAAATTATCAATTTCTGCCTGTGATGCTTTTTCTGTTGCCTGAACAAACGAATATAAACAAATTATTATTAATATTTTTGTAATTTGTGTAGAAACTTTCATAAGATCCTATCGTTTTTAAAATTATACAAATAACAATGTTGTAATTTTTTTAAATGCTGAGTCTGGATATCCTGTGCACGAACATCACTAAGCCCATTATATGAAAGATCGAGAATATGAAGACTGCCCAGGCCTCTACCCCAATCTTTTTCAAACTGCCGAATACTATTATTATTCAGATATAACACATGCAAATTTTGTAAGTCTCTAAAGATATTCGAAGAAAGTGTTTCAAGACTATTATTATATAAATATAACAATCTCATATCAGCAAGTCCTGCAAAGCTATTATCCTGCAGCTCGTTAATTGCATTATCTTGTAGATAGAGAGCTTGAAGCCTTGGACATGCAACAAATGCATACGATGGGAGCTCATTAAGTTTATTATAATTGAGAAAAAGCATTTCAAGATTTTTTAGAAGACAAATATTTGCAAGTTTTATACGCTTAATTTCATTAAATCCCAAATTAAGAATATAGAGCATCGAAAGCTTACTAAATTGTTGCTGATCAAAAGTGTGTAATCTGTTATGCGAAAGATGCAGTTCTCGTAAATTTGTCAGAAAATCCAATGGAGCAAGAGACTCAAGTTGATTGTTATCTAAAAAGAGTATCTCAAGTTTTCCAAGATTCTTAAAAGCTCGCTCGGAAATCTGCCTAATCTTATTAGATCTCACGTCAAGAACTTGAAGATTCTCCAGGCCGGCAACATCATGAAGTTCTGAAATATCTTCAAGGTGATTATTATTAAGCCAGAGTTGTTTAAGCTGAGGAAAATGGCTGAACGAATATCCCTTGAGATCGCTTATTTTGTTGTGTGATAAATCGATAAGCTTAATAGATCCGGCATAAGGGACATTTTTTATGCCCATCAAACTTTGCAATCCCTTGTGTGCCAATTGCAGCGTACCATTAGCCAACATACAAGATTTAATCTCACCAGAATTAATTAAGTCCTGTATGTTATTGTCGGCAAAAACATGCGTACATATAAGTATGATTGGGCATAATATTTTTAATGCATGCTTCATTTATTTTCCAGTATTCCCCAGTATATATCGATATTTTTCATACAATTCTTTTGAGTTTGTCATCAAAAACTCATCACCAATGATATTTTCTGTTCCTAAAATAACGGTTTTTGGCTTAACCATGCTCACATATTTCTTGCACAAATTTTTATGCAAATACGCTTGAACCCATTCTCGTCCCTGTTTTGCCTTGTGAAGATAAAGATTATAATGTTCATATACATCGCGCATTGCCTCACGTGCATCTTCTACCGTACAATCAAACTGATAGCCAATACTTACTGATTTCAAGGCTAGATTAATCTCATCATCCGTATCCGTAAGACTATTTAATAAATCAAGATTATCAGCTTCACAAAAGTTTCTGGTCAATTTCAAATCACAGCTGTTTGGATAATGATAATTATAGTAATGAGAATCATAGAAAGCAGGCACAAGGATTCTTGACGGCACCACTCTTACAGCCCCCGAATTGCAGATAGAAATTTGCGCTGTATTGCTGGTCAAGATACACGGTTTTCCACAAGCAAGAGCCTCACGCGGGGTTATTGAAAAACCTTCTCCCATTGACAGGAATACATAACAGTCCAAAGACTTAAAGAATTCTAAGTATTCATCCCAATTATAAGGCCCAACGATAAGCTCGACGTTGGTAAGCCCATATGCTCTAATTTTATTTACAAGCTCTTGAATAATGTGTTTTTCCCCAAAACGCCCATGAAGTTTTAATGTAACATCGCTACGGTTACCAAATTCAGCAGCAAATGCCTCCAGTACTTTCATATGATTTTTTCTTTTCCAAAAACCTCCCGTGACCCCAAAAACAAACGGTTTGTGCGGGACTGGTCGTTGTTTTATTTTCAGAAAATCGTGCAATATCAATGGCAGTGGCAAGACAAACATGGGTATTTTAACACCACAATTTCTGTAAACGTTAATAAGAAATGGATCTGGAACAACAGCCATATCAAATTTTTCGTTTAAAATTTTTGCCCAACAATAGGGGATCTCTGTTGACTCAAACATGGTATAAGCAATTTTGATAAGACTGCTTGGTACTTTCGTATAAAGATTCAATGCTCTATCAGCAAGAATATCGGTAAGTATCGAAACGGCACCAATATCTTGCTTATTTGCAGGATCAAGACGAGGAAGACCAAGTTGTGCGTCCTCGATATCAGCAGGAATATTGCGAGTGCTTACAAAGTTCATTTTTGCACGACCCTCAAGACATTCTTTGAAGAGAATGGGGTGCCTGCCAATGCCATCGGCAAAATTAACAAAACCGACAAGTGTTACGTCATAGTTAAATTTAGGACGATCGTGGTGTTGAATGTGAAAAATATCTTCAAAAAGCTCCACTAAACTATTGGACGCCTCTGATATTGTCTTCTCTAAAGCATTCCAACCCTGAATCAAGCTCTCAAACACCTTAGTATCTTGTATCGGACTTTCTTCTGTGCGTACTAACGATGTTGGCGATTCTGTAGTAACTTCTGCGCGTACAAAAGACGTTGCCGATAGTGTTACAACAAAAGATAGCATAACGACGTGACGAAACTGTAAAGAAAATGACTTCATCTACCTGCCCCCTCAAAAAAACCCTAAAAATTCCCCAAATGAGATCTTCCGGATAAAATTCCCCAATTTTTCCGGACCAGTCATACTACGAAGTTTATAAGATTACATATACCCAAAGTCAATAATTTCAAAAAATAAATACTTATCAAGAACTCTTAAGCGTTTCTTTTTTTTATATCGCGCGAAATATATTCCATCATGCTACTTCGTTGAGATTTTTGCTGAAAATCTTACGAAGACAATCGTTGTTTAAGCAATCTATTTAACATTAACCTTCGAATTCTTTACTATAAATAATTATTTTTTCTAAACTATTTTCTATAGTGTCTAAAAAATAGCGTTCTAAAAATTAGCATAGGGGGCATCAGAAGAAAGCATAATAATTGATTCTAGGGTAATTTTAATGATTATTTTTATATAGGAGACGGTTATGAAAAGAATACTGCAATTATCTTTTGTCTTATTGACTATAACGACCTCATTTGCAACAGAATGCAATAATTGTGAAGCTGAATCGTTCGCTACCAACAACAAAGTTCACGGTTTTGTAACGTGCGTTCCTAATCACACAGCTATGCAACCGGGTATAAATTTTTTGACCAATTCAATAGGGCCGGTAAAAACTACTGGTGTAAAGACTCATTGTCAATTAGATGCAACGGGTACGACCAACTTCCTTGGCAATGTTTCAATAAGTACTGGTAAAACATTGACCATTGGAAGCAAACGTATTTTTGCACAAAAGAGCATAAATTTGACAACTGATGGACTTGATACTCTCGCCCTCACGTTAAATTTCGCCAATATTATTGATCCTGAAGAGAGCGCCTTTGTTACCTTAAGATATTTTGCCAATCTTTCCATGTCCCTATCCCCGGTTAATCAGAATTATGGATATAGCGTTAGTTTTTTTGTTGCTCAAGACGGTACGAGTGTTAAAGTAAATGATGAACTTGCCATCAAAGGGAATCCCCTATCAAGTTTAACGATCTCCAGCCCAGCTTTTTCCACAGCAACAACTGGTAGTGGCATCGTACAGATTAATTTAAATATGTCGCCCGTAACTGCAACCTCAACCATCTCTAGTTTATCAGGTGGAACATTATATATCGAAGTAGTCAGCAACAATTTATCATCGATTTCTTAATATTTTATAGCCCTTCTTAATTTAAGAAGAGGGCAAATCTTCAGAACGTAAAAAAATCTAAAAATTAAAGCCCTGCATCTCTGCAGGGCTTTAATTTTTAGATTTTTTTACGTTCTGTAAAAATTAGAATTTTTTAGAATTTTTTTAGATTTTATTGATGTTGCCATGTCGTAAAAAAAGAATCTTGATCTTGTAGAAGCGCTGTGTGTATTCTAAAGATGTAAAACAGGCGCTTTAGATAACCTAATCTATAACAGACTCATCAACAGGCCCGCTAAAAGATGCTTTTAAGATGCATAACAAACCAAGAATTGCAAAGATTGCTTAGGTCCCACCAAGATAACTGAGAAACTCCCATGAAAAAAATAATCTGCTACCTACTCTTGCTTATACTATCACCATTAAGCATGTTTTGTCACAGCGATGATACGTTACATACCATTCAAACAGCCATCAATACTGTAACAAACTCTCATGATCCGATCTCTATCACAACGCTTAAGGGTGGCAACTCAGGGTCATTAATTTTTTGTGCAGAGACAAGTAACCATCATAAATATGTCGTACGTTTTTTAAATAACAACATCACGTTGGCTACCAACAATATTGTAGATGCGCATGCAAAAGAAGTCATTTGTGCAAAAATTGCTTCAGATAATGGGTATGGCCCCAAGCTCCATCTGTTTGATGCTGAAAACAACCTCATGGTCATGGATTATCTACCACCAGAACCACCTGCACCGTGCTCTCAACAATCGGACGAACGATGCCGTGCTTTGGTTGATTTCTTAAAAAAAATGCATTATGGGCCATCATTTCCAAAAACTGGGACCGTTTTTGATCAAATTGATATGTTTCTAGAAAATGTTTCCAAACAAAATAAATTCGTAACAAAAACTGAGCTTGATAAATGTTTTGCTATCAGTCATACCATCCAAGCAGCTCTTAAAAATTATCACCATACTGCCCCCTGTCATAGAGACTTGCATACCAATAACGTTCTTTTTTCACAGGGCAAATTTTACGCAATCGATTATGAACTTGCGGGCCAAGATGATCCATTTTTTGATCTCGCACTTATTGCTCATTTTAATAAATTACAAGATGAGCAGCTTCTTTCTTTCTACCTCAGGCGCATGCCCAGCACCCAAGAAATTGCAAAAATATACCTTATGAAGCAACTTCTTTTGGTTTATTATACAGCGATAGTAATTATTCTCGTGCCTGAAGATTTTCCAGATTCAAATATTCCATTTGATACTTATCAGCACATGTTACCACAAAATCCTGCTGAAATAGATCTTGGCAATTCTATCCATAAGCTTGGAGTTGCGTCACGAGCATACCACAAGGCACTTATCAATTTTGAAACTGACGAGTGCCAAAATGCGCTCAAAATAGTATCTCAATATAAAGCTATTTCAATATAAAGAATCTAAAAAATTAAAGCCCTGCATTTCTGTAGGGCTTTAATTTTTTTTACGTTCAGTAAATATTAGATTTTTCAGAATTTTATTGATGTTGCCATGTCGTAAAAAAAGAACCTTGATCTTGTAATAATGTTGAAGGTATTGATTTTGGAATACCGGCGTTGGTTACCATCTCTAAAGAAGTATTTTGCCATGCATTATTCTTTAACGTACCCAGAACACCATTTATTGTTGCCAAACAACCCCACAAATAAGCTGTTCCAAAATTAGTTAACGGTAATATCGAGCCTGACCATGGCGCTTCAACAACCCATTCGGCTGATTTTCTTTGCGCAGATGCTGATGTTGTGTAGCTGGTTGGAATAGTTACAACAACTTTTTTGGTGTCGTTAACTAAGCGCATAACAAAAACATTATTCCCTGTGTATTCTACTGATGCGCTTATCACATCACCAACATTAACGGGAAATCCACTGATTGCATAACTGCCACCAGGATACATTTCAAACCAAGCATAGTGCTGCGCTGTTCCATTTGACCAATCATGAGCGGTACCGATTTGTTCAACGCTTGGGCTATTATAACCATCAATACCAACCCAAATTGCGCAATAAGTACTATTACTAGCAGCACTAATTGCAGGAACAATCCACGAACCATAGACCGCTGAAACAGAATTTTGCCCTGGATTATTGAGATTATTTGCAGCAACGTAACCGCTCCAATTAGTACTTGTTGCCTGATTTTTTGGTACGCCTTTATCAAGAGTTCGCGGGCCTGGGATATGGGGATGTGAAACATGTCCAGCTTTTTGAGCTATAGGTTTTAAAACACATTCAATGTGTTTATAGTCTTCATGAAGACCATACGCCGTTGCATTGTGACATAGTAATAAGAGAAATAGTATACGCATTGTTTTCATTCTGAAACTCCCTTTTCAAACACATAGATTAAGCATACTGCTATAAAAAATCACTATTGCATTTTGGTATGCGCAACCTTTTTTAATAATTCTCGTGCTGCCACGGCAATTTCATCATGATTATTTTTTTTAGCCTCTTGTTCAGCAACGATTAAAGCACTTTCTTGAACGACATTAAAGTCACCATAGGGATAAACATATTTTGCTCTATTGTCTGATGGTATATTGGTATCAACACCTAAATACCAAAGACCGTATTCATCAAGTGTATGACAATCTATATAATTAAGCTCATCATCTACCGTCGGCTTAACCTCATCCCAATTATCCGAAAAATGATCAACCTCAACACCGAGCCTAACCATCTCTTCTGCATGTTCATAGCCTTCTTTATGTAATTTTATTGCCATACTCTCTCCCCTTTTTATAACATAACCCATCTAACACGAAACTTTATGATAAAAAAAAATGGACATGAGAAGCAATAAAATTATTCACCTCTGCAAATTTCTTGTGCTTCCTGCACAATCTCATCTATCTTTTTTTCATTAAGATGAGCGCTGCTCAGAAGTCCTCGATGCTTAGATATATCGCAACACAAAACAACACCTGCCTGAAGAAGCTTGGCAAGTCCTGGTTTTGGTAAAGAAGCAAGACAGGTAACAGGATGCAAGCCTTGCGCGTCAACAATTTTTTCTAGGCTGTTTCCTGCTGGGTATGACCAAGCAAGCATTTTCATGCCCACACACTCGCCATACTGAATCGCTACAGAACTAAACTTGGCATTAGTGACAAGCCAGCAATCGGTATACGCAAGCTTATGAGGTCGGGCTTGAATATCATCATAACGTGCTTTCATATACAAAACAGTCTGAATCGAGCAATACACACCTGCTTCATGATGAAATTTACATTCTATAATAAAGCGATCATGTGCTTTAACAGCGACGACATCAACTTCATGTGATACACATTTGCCTGGAACTTCTTGATCTACCAGAACATCATACCCCTGTCTTTTCAGAATCTCAGCAATATATTTTTCAAAAGAAAATCCACTGGGTCCAAGTTGCATAATTGCTTGTTTTAGATTGTATCGTCCTGCAACAGATTTTCTCTCTTTTTTATGTAAAATTTCATATGTATGACGATATAATTCGTGTGTTGTCATACCGTCATACATGTGTGGCGCAACGGCTGCCCAGACGTCTTCGATAAGTTGGTCAGAAGCACCCGAGCGTCGTAAAGATGCTCGATATTTTTGTTCTGAGAATACCGCACGCTCTCCTGATTCTTTTTTGATATAAATCGATGCATTCATGGTGCCCTCTTTTTTTGAAATTATAAATTGGCGCTCGTCCAGAGAGGCCGCCGTAGCCTTCAGCGTAGGCTGGGCATCTCGAAGGATGCCCGCAGGGCGCGCCAAAAATACCCTAAACAAAAGTTTCTAATCAATAATAAACTTAGATTCTATTGATTTTAGAACATGAAAGCATCAGAAAAAAAGAGTCTCGTATTTTTTTAAAGATTCTTAAGCCAAAAAATGAGCGGGTGATACTGGTCAACTACCGAGCCGTCTACTTGAATAGTTGGCCAATCAAAAGAAACCACAATCGATGATCTGTTGTATCCTAAACGATGCCAGATAAAATCAGGGGATTTATAGTCTTGTGGCTTTTGAGGATGATTATCAACTCTAACAACAGTAACAAAACATCCAGACTTATACCCTCGTTGGCATGCATAATTTTCAAGAGCCTTAAAAAGCTGATCGCACAAACATTGTCCTCGATGCTGGACAAGCACAATAACTTCTGCAAAATAATACCACGAATCGGGCTTGAAGCCTGCTTCTTTAAAACCCACGATTGTACCTTTAAAATGCTGATCAAATGCAGCAAGAGATGTACCAGTTAGAAATCCAACAGGGGTATTTTCTAGATAAGCAACTGCGATTGCCGTATCATGCCATTGAGCATATGGGTTTAAATAATGCAACTCATAGTCTAAATTCCCCCTATATAAATACGGATATTCACAAAAATTTGCGATACGTTCTTGTGCTACAAACGGTAAAAATTCATTAACCTGAGCTCCAGTTAAAACTTTCACAACATAATTTTTTTCTGGTAAATCACTACAAAACATTTTTGTCATTAATAAAAAACTTACAAATACTGCAACAAAAAAACATTTAGAATATTTTTTCATATAATCAATCCTGTAATTAAAAGATGAATTCGTATTCAAAGCCCAGAATATCTTGAGCGTTATATCTTGTGTCGATATAGTCAGTTTTTTTAAAACCAAGAGCTTGGTAAAATTTGGGCGAACGTGTATTAATTTTAAACGTCACGGTTTTGATTTTTTTAAGATTACACAAAATATCTTTAATGGCAAAAACAAGCTTTTCCCCAACGCCAGACCTCCAATGTGCCGGATCGATAGCGATCAGTTCCAGAGATATTTCTTGAATATTAATTTTCTTAAATAGCGTAAAACCAACAATTTTATTCTCTTTTTCTGCAACAGCGAGAAACATCGATGTCCCCGAGTTTTTGAAATCATGTATTTCAGTATAAAATCGACTCTCAATACCTGATAAAAAATCAGGAGTTAAATAGTCTTTATAAATTTCTTTAAAAGCCGAGAAATAAACATCTTGTATTTCTTGCTGTCTTTGAGATAAGTCGTCTCCAGTTATCCAGCGAATTTTGATTGCAGTATCTTGATTGTCGTGTAACAGTTCGCTGCGACCTCCAAGATTTTTTGCGAGAAATTTTTCAGCCGCTGCATAAAAAGTCATGCGATTTTCAGGACGCCCGAAACCGTGTCCTTCATCGGGAAATAACAAATATTCGTATGCAAGCCCTTTTGCCTGCATTGCTGCAACCAATTGTTCTGATTCAATTTGTGTAACACGAACATCGTTTGCTCCATGAACTACAAAAATGGGTATCTTAATCTTATCTATATGAAACAGTGGCGAACGAGATTTCAAAAACTCTTCGTCGCTTAATTTGCCGATTCTCTTTTCCCACTGTGGCAACGACCAATACGGTGGAATATTTTTCAGAACAGTAATAAGACTGCTGACCCCAAAAACATTAACGGCACAGCAGAAAAGATCTGGAGTAAATGTTGCACCAACAAGCGCCGCATAGCCGCCATAGGAAGCGCCATAAATAGCAATACGTTTAGGATCTGAGATACCAGAATCAATAGCCCATTGCACGGCATCGACAAGATCATGATGCATTTTGTTGCCCCATTCACCGTTACCAGCAGCAAGAAAATTTTTGCCATAGCCAGCTGAACCACGGTAGTTTATTTGCAAGCATGCATACCCGCGATTAACCAGCCATTGCACTTCGGGATTATAATCCCATATATCACGCATAAATGGGCCCCCGTGAACTAAAAGAACCATTGGTAAATTTTTTTGCTCACGACCAGCAGGACATGTTAGATAGCCATGAAGATTAAGCCCATCACGGCTTTTAATCGCGATAGGCTGCATAGATGCAAGCTTATAGTTATTGAGTTGTGGGCGCGTTCTAAACAACAGCTTTGATTGTTTTGTTGTACGATCAAATAAATAAAATTCGTATGATTTGTTATCATGCGCAAAACCAAGCACCCAAATTTTATTATCACAACTTCGATTGATATAATTCAAATCGCCGTTTGTTAGAGCCCGCATACAATCAAAATCTTCTTGTAAATCTGGGTCAAGCACCTGATGCTTGACTCTGTCTTTGTACCAAAAAACAATCTCAGGCTCATACGTATCCTGATTAAAAATAACAGACGATGCATCATAGATTTGATCAGAAGCTATTTCTATCTTTTTTCTCGTTTGTATATCAAAACTAATAATTCTTCTGGTGTCAGACTCTAACGACGTATTCAAATACAACTGCTTACCGTCACGTGAAAACCTCAATAAGCCACAATGCAGCTCATCATATATTGAATCGTGGAAATCAAAATCTAATACTGGGCACCACAGACTATTTTGATCGTTACGAACAAGCAGCGATTGCGTCCCATCAGTATGTATCTGTATACCTGCACGAACTTCAAAATTGGCATCAGCAAGCCAGGCCTGTACCCTGCCAGGATTTTTGGCAACCAATGTTAATGCACCCGTTTTCAGATCAAGATGATACGCATCGAATTCTTTCGGATTCTCTTTATTCATCTCTATAAGTACTTCGTTGGGGAAATGCTTATCGGTCTTTATTATACTTGCTTTAACGCCCGGAAAATTTGTCATATCTCGAATAGTATTTGTCGTAAGATCTATAAGATAGAGATGATAATTTTCGTCACCATCACGATCTTGTTTGTATAAAATTTGCTCGTCGTTTGCTGACCAAGAATAAAAATTAATACCACGGCGCGTTTCATGCGTTATTGCTCGGTCATCGTCTTTGTCAATGGTCTTAACCCATAGATTCAAGACACCATTAACTGGCGAAAGATATGCAAGCTGGCGACCATTGGGAGATATACTTGGAGACGCTTTTTCAGGATTACCAAACAAAATCGCTCTTGGAATGAGTGGGCTTTGTACTGGCTGATTTGCAAATAATACACAACCTGAGAACACGCTAACCATTGCATAGATCAACGATAATTTGCGTAATATAAACATGATAACTCCCGTGAGAAAATTCTTAAAAGATATAAAATTAATTTTACTGAAATTTTTTGAAGAGTATACAAACAAAAAAAAGCCCCGCTTTTCTGCAGGGCTTTTTTTAAAATTATTTCTATTATTACTTATTATCGAGTATCAATTTTGCAACGTTCGCTCCAATTAAATAAGCTGATGCCATTGGGCTCCCATCAATACAGGCTGGTACAATAGAGTCGTCTGCTACCCACAGCCTCTTCACGCCATGCACATATCCCATACTATTTACAACGCCGCCCTGTTTTAATGGCGCCATACGACAATGGCTCTGAAAATGTTCATTACTATCAACATTCTCTCGAATAAAAGCGGTTACTTTTGTTAGATCAGTAAAAATAGACGGGTCAGGATAAATGAATCCATACGCAGGATCTTTTTTTTGAAGAGCTGCGTTCATATTCTTCATGGTAATCGTCAGTATATTTTGAAACAATTGCATGTCTCGAGAGTCACTCAATATTCCCAGATTAAATACAGGAGGATCTAAAGGGTTAGCACTGTTAATAGTAATCATCCCGCGACTATAGGGCGGCGATAGCACCAGAAGACCTACCGCAAGACCAGGAATAGCATTAGTCGTTACGAAATGAAAAAAGCGTGTACTTTGGTCGCCCAGCGGATCTGGTAGCCATGCTATTTGGTTAAGAAAATTATTCGGATCTACAGGCTCAATAGGAGTATCTTGTGGATTAGTACTAAAAAACATGGTAAGACGATGATGATCTGCAAATCCCTGTCCAACATTTTGGTTATCAAATTTTACCGGAATATTTAAAGACTTGAGTAAGTTCTTGGGACCAACACCTGAATGCATAAGAAACGCACTACTAAAAAGACCTGCGCAAACAATAACACCTTTTTTGGCCATCACGCGTTTTGTTTTGTTATTTTGCATATATTCTACGCCAACGGCAGTTTTTCCATCCCATAATGTTCTGAGCGCCGTTGCCTCAAAAAATACCTGTAACTTGCGCCCTCCCACACCAAGACCTTCTGGTGTCATGACCGTATGATTCAAAAAAGCAGTCGCACTACTTACACGAAGATTTCCATCAGGTAAGCTTTGCGTGTATTGTATCTGAGACGATGGTCCTGTTGGAGTATTCGGGTCGTTATAATCAAGAACAAACGGAAGCCCTGTTGCATCGGTAATAGCTTCTGTAAATTTTAGTGCTACTTGCGTTGGATGTTGAGGTTGACGTACCGTGATAGGCCCCTTAAAACCGCGAGCACCTGGATTTGTCGTCTGCCCAGAATAGGTTTCGAGTTCTTTATAAATATTCAAGACACGATTAACTGACCAGTTTGGCCCGGCAATCGTCTCCCATGCTGAATAGGTTCTATTGGTCCCACGACAAAACGCGCCCGCATTAATTGACGAAGCGCCACCACCAGGTAACCCAAGCGCCCACATTAACCTTCGGTTATCTGCATTGACCTGTTGGGTCGTCTGTCCCGTTTTAAAATATGGTGAATTAAAAAGCGCCGAAGCAACAACTAACGGGGCATTTTCTGAAAATTTAATAAAATAATCTTGCGTCAGATTTTTATCATTATGCAATGCTATCACTGATATTTTTTTGTTATCGGTCAGCTTTTTGGCAACTAAAGCTCCTGCGGTGCCGACGCCAACAATAACATAATCGACTGATGGTGTGGGGCTCTCTTTACGTGAAATTTCTTGCGATAATGTGCTATTTGCTTGTACAGGCGATTGTAACATGAAGAGCAACAATAACACACTCAAACGCATCTTTATTCTATTCGTATTCACAGAGCTCCTTTTTTGTTACCTAATTTATTATCCAGAGAGTATGTTAAAATCTCTCAAGGTCACTTTAAATAATTAGTAAACAAAAAGTACAGGAAAAGATCTTTATGAGTAGATAGAAATAGAATAGAAAAGAAAGTTGCGGGAAAATAGTAGTATACAGACTATCACGCATCAATTGTTGTATCAAACACGACGGTTCTATCCCCAAGCGGTTGCAATTCACGCGCATTCTCTTCAAGAACACTTCTCATGGCATTAATTTGTTGTTTTGAAAATGTAAGAGGTTCTCGAGCAAGCATCCATTTTACACCGGTAGAAAAAGGCGATGTTGTTAACGATCCTGCATAACGAAAAGTTCGTCGATCTTGAGGAAGCAAAGTATCTAGATTCAATGGTTCTGGTAAACGTACTGATTCTGAAGGCTTGATAGGTAGAGAATCAATAAGCGTCTTATAGGCTACATTATCTTGAGGTCCTTCGGCGATTACAGCGCCAACAACAGCAATGTTTCCCTGAGTATCTTTATGCACAAAATGTGCTTCAAGATCAAAGCGCTTATTATTAATTACGTGTTCACTCGGCGTATGAAAATGAAGCTGCTTAAAGTCATATGTTTGCCCATCAACTTTGATATGATTGTTTGTAGATAAAGCATTTTCAGATATCTGAGCTACCTGGACGGTGTGACCAAGATGCTGAATAACAGAGCGAGCAGGATTATAATTAAATGTAATATCTGGTAAATCAACCTGATGCGTGGTTGCTTCTTGTATATTAATCGGTGATTGGCAGTGGAGACCACATGTACAATAGCCAAGGGCTCCAGAACAATTGGCTGGCGATCTTTTTTTAAACCATCCAACAGTCCAATCATACAGAAAATTTGCTTCTTGATTGCCACCGCGACATTGCGCTTTTGAACTATAATATGTTGCAGCATAATAGGCTATGCCTAACGCTACACAAAGAGCTGCGCCCCATTTGAGTATGCGCAATTTGTTGAATTTCTTAGTTGTATTAATTGTAGTGGATTTCTTTAGAAACTGTAATTTGTAAGCATAGCTGGGCACTCCTGCCTTCATGCTCTGCTTACACATAGTCTTGCTCTTTCCTGCGACCTGTTTGGTATAACCTTGATAAAATGTTGGAAATCGAGCTGAGGCGAAGTCGAAAAAGCGTATAGGCGGGACGGCCTGCCCCGTTTTGTAACCACGTAGGAAATAGGATGCATCCATTGGAAGTTTTGGCAATCCATGGCCGATAAACGACATAGACACCACAATAATAGCAGTAATTTTTTTGAAGAATTCCACGTATAACCCCCATCAGATAATCTTGCAAACAAAATAATAGACTATAATTTTCCCATATCGATGCATGCCTGTCAAAAGCCGTACCCATATTGATTGTAATTAATTGTAAAAAAACACAGAATTCTATACCTTAAAAACGATATAGTTTCTATTAGAATATTGCGCTTGTTTAAATATGTCATAAATTCTTGCTTGAAAGAACATTAATTGCTTGAATAGTTCTCACTTTTCCCGATGTGCCCCCATATGTCGGGCGCGAATACTTGCTTCTGCTTTTTCTTTGGAGCTTGAATGAGCTATCACTTCCCATTTATTATTTTCTTTTTTTAATATTGGCCAACCTTTAGTTTTAGTCTTTTTACCAACTTTGTACGGCATTTTAATCTCCTCAAATTTTTAAAAAAACTTCTTTTTACTACAAAAATAAGTGTACATTGTTTAATACCGTAAAATCAAAGATATGGGTTATGTCAAAATTTTTTTTGTTTTAGAAGAAGGGACTTATGAAAAATTTGAAAATTTTGTTATTTACTGTTTGTGTTGTGAGTTTTTTTGGTAATTGTATGGGTATGACTGATGGTAAGGGTGAAGTCAAAGGTGCTGAGTCCAGTGATGTAGTAAGTGATGGTGCTCGTACAGAAAATCAAACAAAAAGCCCAACGAAAAACTTGTACACTGGCATTCGTACTGGAAGTGGTAAAGCTGTGCAGCGCGCACTTGCACAAGATGCTACTGTAAATCCTGATGATTTTGATAGCGAGCTGGCAGCAAGCGAAACATTATCTCCAATGGGTTTGGCGATGTTGCGGTTATTTGAAGAGCCGGATAATTTTGTAGCTCGGTTTATCATAATTCAACATCTTGGTGAACACCCAGCCTTTGATCACGAACACTTAGAAAAAATGATTACTGGTGACCAGAAATTACCAAACTCTGGAAACAATAATCGTGCTTTAGCTTACTTACATCGAGCACTTGAGTGGGGCAATTGTGTTACAACATTTGGTAATGATTCTACGTCGATGGCAAAACGTTTTGCTGTTGCAAAGTTCTTACTTAAACATGACCCAGAAGCAGAAGTTACCGATGAACATGGATTTACAGCTGCACAATTTTGTGTTGAGTTTGGTTTAGAGCATGCGATTGCATTTTTAATCGCACACGAAATTGATATGTGCGCAACAACAGAAGATAGTGATACTGATACTCCGTACAACCTGGCGAAACAAAAACTTGTTTATTATATCGGGAAAAAAGACGCTGATAAAATTGAGCTTTATACCCGTATTATTGAGATGATCGAAGAATCATTAGAAGCACAAGAAGAAGATGCTGTAGAAGAAGAATTGCCACCAACAAGACGTATGACACGCAGTGTTCGTAGTGCTCCAAGCGATGCCTCGGGAGCATGCTCTTGTCTTTGTGCGATACTTCAAGTGGTGTGTATGAGACACCCCTGCGTTCTTAGGGTTCTTGATTGCTGTTGTAGGCCAAGAAATTAACGTTTCGCTATAACTCATAAGCTTTATAAAATCTCTATAGAAAAAAGATGGGCTGAGTTTTATACTCAGCCCATCTTTTTTAGTAAAAATAAATGGCTTATTTTGATTATGTAAAGCTTATTTTTGCCAATACTGCTGGTGTTGCTGTAAGGCGTGTTGCGCTGCGGTTGTGATAAACATAGATTTTTTTTAAGTGAGTACAAAGAAGTATCTCAGCTTCAGGCAGTGAAGTTAATGCATTATAGCCAAGATTAATAAATTCTAATGCCGGCAATGTTTTTGCGACAGTAGGAAATACTGTGAATCTATTATGTTGTGCACTGATCATGCGCAAATGAGGAAATAATCTTAGTGCTGCTGGTAATGATGTTAGGTTGTTTTTATATATATCAAGATACTCTAATTCATCAACACCGTTAAAAATGATATAGAGCTCAAGAAATCCGTTAAGATCACTGATCTTGCTATCAAATAGTGTAAGATGCCATTTTTCAGGATTAATACAATTCTCGCAAGCCCAATTTATTGCTACATCATCTATGCATTCTTGCTCAGCATTTGTACGACCAAGTACCTGATATTTTTCCAAAAATGCTCGTCGAATACAAACCGTCCACAAACTTTCAGGCAGTTTTGTAAATTCAGTTCGAGCAGCTTCTTTACTACCCATTCCATCAAGCCATGCTGCTGCCTTGATCATTAACCGTTTTAATACTTCTAAACGATCATCTTTTGATAAAAGCACTAACCATTCGGCACATCTAAACCCTAGTTTTGGTATATGAGTGAGAATAAGACCTTTAATAATTGCGCTTTCATCACCAATCATATCTTTTAGAGCACCAATGGTTGCTTCTCCTGATAAAAACTTTTCAACCCATCCCCCATAATGAAGCGCACTCCAAATTGCTGTTTGTGCTTCATTGAGTTCTAATGGTGGTGAAAAATGAGCAGTTTCTAGCCTCTCTGCTTTCGCTGATGCAACTAAACTATTCATGAGTGCTCGTCGGGCTTCAGCTGACATTCCGCCCATCACTTCTGCTAATGCTGCGACTTTTTTAGCATCATCAGGACTAAGTTCTAACCCTGATCCTTTTTTTTCTGCTTTACCATCACCAACAGCAACTGCAGCAGCTGTATTTGCTCGCTTGGCATCTCCTGGAGCACCATCATCACCCCTACCCCGCTTCATTGCCTGCACATCAGCCACAAGGCCAATACTCAAGAGCAACATCACAATTTTTACATTAAACTTTTGCATAACTATTAATCTCCACACGTTAACGAACACTCTTGTATCTTTGACTCACACATCTCCATATACATACCCAAACCCCACATCACTCTTTTTAATCAAGTTTAAAAAAAATAGATCTTTCTGTGTTTTTGTCAAACATAACCTTATGAATCGCTTTTTTCCGTATTTTTTTAAATTGTGACCTAAAAAAAATCTTTGCCGATGTTTTCAGCCTGAAATTATTAATTAGATAAAAGTTAGAATAAAAAAGAAAGTTAGTGTAAGGTTCCATATAACGTTATAACCTTACCTTTGGCTCATATCGTAATAATATAGGTCAAAATTTGAAACAATAGAATCAAGAGATCGTCAAGCAATCGTATACCTATAATTAGGGATTTTGATCTTATAGCCGCTGTAACCACCTTCAAGATCACTCCACTGATCTCCAACATCCCCTACGATCCTATAACCTTCTTTGGTAAGTTGTTTGCGTCGAGCTGATTTATATGCTTTGGCAGTGAGGTTTTGTTCATACTGCTCACGTACAATAAGTTTATCAAAATGCGTAAAACCTTGAGCATTCAGATTTTTTATTGTTGCGTCATATTCATCGTGCTTGCGACCGGTTAAAAATATAATGTGAAATCCACGCCCAACTAAATAATCATACAAATGTTTTGTTTGTTGTATAGCGGGAGCATCGGCACGTAAGATCCATTCATGCGATAACTTTGGTATATAGCCAAATGATATTGATTTTTCGTTGCAATAACCTGAAAGAATCGTGTCATCGATATCAAAAACTACCGTTGCATTATTGCATGGAGATATGTTTTTAAAATGCTTAAGAGCACAATGAACAACGTTGTCTAAATCTTTATCATATTGTCCGCAACTATGATATTTTTCCACGCGTTCTTTTGCAATGGTAAGATTAAGCGGATGGTGATGAACACATCCTGAAACGGTAACAAAAAACACAATCGCCAAAATAATGCGACTATTTCTTGTAATATTTAACCATCTAAAACACATACATATCTCCATCTAGAGAAAATCTAATATTTTATTTTTAGCTTATTGAGTAAAATTATTGAGTTGCGTGTGTAAAATCAATAATTGTTAAAAAGAGGAGCCTAACGCTATGAAGTCTACTCAGCATAAAAATACAAAAACTCTCATTGTTCTTTTCTCTTTATTTTTGTTATTAATAAACATTAATTATCTTCGAGCCACTCGAGCACCCAAAGTTGCTTTTATTACCGGTGGATCGACAGGAATAGGCGCCGCAACAATAGAATTGTTTATGAAGCAAAAGATAAAAGTCGGTTTTTTAGACAAAAACATAGACGCCGGATCTCAACTTGCACAACGTTTTTCGCTAGATGAGATTCTTTTTATTCAGGGAGACGTTTCAAAAGTTCAGGATATTCGTTTAGCTATCGAAGCAACGGTGAAAAAGTTTGGCCATCTCGATATTATTTTTGCCAACGCCGGGATATATCAGCTCAAACCTCTTTTAGAAATGTCTGAAACCGACTGGCACCACGTTATCGATATCAATTTGAAAGGGGTCGTTTTTACGGTAAAAGAAGCCCTCCCCTATCTTATTAAAAATGGCGGAGGCTCGATAGTTCTTATGGGCTCAGACCAATGTTTTATCGGTAAACAATCCAGTTGTGTATACGGCATGACCAAGGGAGCTATCGCTCAATTTACAAAAAGCACGGCTCTGGATTACGGAAAAAATAATATACGCGTTAATGCTGTGTGTCCTGGTACTATACGAACACCTCTTGCTGAAACAGTATTCAAACAAATCGCACAGACAAAATTTAATGGCAACGAAGACAAAGTATGGCAAGCAGAAGCTGCACAATATCCGTTAGGTCGTTGTGGAACAAGTGAAGAAGTTGCAAATCTTGTATACTTTCTTGCTTCAGACCAAGCTTCATTTATCACGGGATCTCTTTATGCTATTGACGGGGGCTTTACTGCACAATAATTAATGATTTTTTTCCAAAAGACTAATTGTTTATAAGTGGTGATACGTAATGAGTTCGATAGGCCTTCTCAATATTACGATCGCCACTTTTGCTAAATTGTAATTCCCTCTTTGGGCCTCGATTTTTCGCCAGATAAACAGTTTCACGCGGCTTCAGGCCCTTGTTAATTGCTCAACTACGAAAACATTTCGCAGCTTGAATAACGCGAAGTTCCATTTGTTTTTTATTACTCATATTTTAAACTTTTTTTATGTCACTGTTAACGATTCTAATTTCAGTTTAAGCAAGAATATGGTCTCAGTTCGTAGCTTTGTTTTTACCCATATTCTCTGTTTTTCATCATGAAGATCCCCAAGACCAGATAAAGTACCCTTATCACTCATTGATTCAAGCTCATTGATGCATTTTTGTAAAAACTGTTTCATTGATAAGCCAGTTCTTATATCGATAATTTTTTCATTAATCGGCCAATTATTTTTAAGAAAAAACCATGTGTCAAAAATATCACGATTGGCTTCCCCCATACGTTCTGACATAGCAACCATCTTATGCGCAACCATGTCTTCCATAACCATTACTTTCATAGGGATACCAAGATATGATTTTACCTCGTACTTTGATCCAAAGTCTCTACGATTAACCTCAACTTTAATAGGATGGGCATTTTGAAGTTTGTCATTGTATGAAAGCAGAAAGAAATGGCTATATCTTTTTTCACGAGCTTCTTTGATGATGCCATATTCACCAAGAATTTTTTTCAGTTGCTCAAAAACTTGATGCTCTTTGCTTGCGTCAAGTAAGTCAAAATCCAAATCTACAGAGAAGCGAGATAAATCATAAAACAAGTATGCCGCAGTCCCACCTTTAAAGCCCAAGAATTGGCCGATTATTGGGTCAGTATAAATGTCTTTTAAAATACGAATAAGTATATTTCTATGAGTTGCTGGTTCTAGCATCATGGCAATATCCGATCTTCTTGAAATTTTTTAAAATAAGCATGTACTTTTTTAGCCATTCGCTTGTTATTGTAAATAGGCAGCAACATAAGTACTTTATTAAAATCAAGCGGTGATAGGTTATCAAAGTGATAATCTTTGTTGAGATAAAGCACATCCAAAAATGCCCGCTCTTTGGAGGCTGCAAAATAGTTCCCCCGATTTTCAATACCAGCGTTATTGGTGAGAATAGTATCTTTAATTTTTCTGAATGAATAGGTTTGACCGTCACAAACAATATCTTTGGTTTGATACGTTGCAACAAAAATTCTGGAATAATGTTGGAATACAATCCCAACTGACACCAAAATTGTCTCAAAACTTACATACGATGGAATAAAGATCTTGGTTGCTAGTTCGAGACGGTCATAATTTTTATCTTTTGCATACAAACCTCGCCGAATAGCGTATAACTGCTTTTTTTGAATATAATAGCTCAAACGCCTGCGTAAAAGTTGAGGCTTTTCTTCACCAGAAGCCAAAAGAATCTCTTTAAATGAAAAAACTGAGGCTTTTGATCGTAAAAGATCTGAAATATTTGTCTTCATATTCTCACTTATGAGTTAAAGGTTACGCAAATCGTTACCTTTAGCTCATATTGTAATAATAAGCGCCTGAAATGCAAGTATTTGATAAAATCCAATGTAAGCATTGGGTTTCATGCTTATTTTCATCCATGCAAATAAGAAAGCTCGTTATTTTCAAAAAACGCATAAAACGAAAATAACGTCGAAGAAAAATGACAAAAATCGTGTTTTTTGCAGGATTTTCAAGATCGTTATTAAAGTTTACTTACATAGCGAGCCATTTTTCGAGAGCTTATTAAAGTTTGCTTACATAGCAGTTGTTATTTGCTATGCTTATGTAAGTAAACTTTAATAACAAAGGGGAAACTATGAATAGAAGCGGTACATACGTCAATCAGCCAACAAATTACAAAGCATTTATCCCAAATCCACTCCCACCCCATCCTGCTCTTATTCTTGAGGGTGAACTATCCGAAAAGCTTGCCAAAGCATCGACGCTTTTGGCTCGTCTTGACGGTATGGCCTATACCTTACCTAATACGCATCTTTTTATATACATGTATGGGAAAAAAGAGGCGCTTTTAAGTTCACAAATCGAAGGAACTCAGGCAACGCTAGAAGATATATTCGAATTTGAAAGTGGGACACCTATAAAAAACGAAGGCGATGTCACTGAAGTTATTAATTATATTAAAGCTTTAGATTACGGCATTGAACGGCTTGAAACATTACCCCTCAGTTTACGCTTGATTAAAGAACTTCACGCAATTATTCTGAGTCAAAAAAGCGATATTTCAAAACCACCTGGCGAATTTAGACGATCGCAAAATTGGATTGGCGCTCCCGGGTCAACACTCAAAGATGCCATCTTTGTTCCACCACCACCGCATGAAGCGCTCAAAGCAATGGGCGATTTAGAAAAGTATTTACATACACAATCTCCATTGCCAGAGTTAGTTAATTGCGCGCTCATGCATTATCAATTCGAAACAATTCATCCATTTCTTGATGGTAATGGCAGGGTCGGACGACTTCTTGTTACTTTTTATCTTTATTGGAAAGGCGTTTTAGAAAAACCATTATTATATCTTAGCTATTACTTCAAAAAAAATCGGCAAGAATATTATGATCGTCTTCGCATGGTTTCAGAAACTGGTAACTATGAGCAATGGATTAAATTCTTCTTAGAAGGCATTATTAAAACATCTGAGTCTGCTATTGCAACAACAAAAAATATATTAAATCTCCAAGAAAAAGATCAAAGAAAATTATATACCCATACATCTTCTATAATAGCTGTTCAATTACTTGATCATCTTTTTTATGTTCCAATTCTTAGTGTTCAAACAGTACAACAGGTATTAAAAATTTCTTATCCTTCGGCCAATAAGCTCATTGCTGATTTTATAAAAATTGGAATAGTAAAAGAAGTCACGGGAAAAAAACGCGATAAGCGTTATGCTTACTCTGCGTATCTCGATATTCTTTCTGAGGGAACGCAACCGTTATAAATCAACGATGACTATAACAGACACAAAAAAAGCCTCTAATTTTTAAAATCAGAGGCTTTTTTTGAAAATAAACTCTTGTGTAAATTATGATTTTTTTGCTCTATGCCCATCGGCAATGCGATCAGATTTCGCGAAATTTAATGCTTTGCTCATGACAGGATCTTTCAAGACTTCTTGATTTTTAAAACCTCTGCTCACGGTAACAGATGCCGGACCAAACGAAGCACCGCCAGAACCAAGATGTGTTGTAACACGAGCATTGGTAACTTCTACACCTTCATGATTATACACAGCTCCCAATGTTGGAAAGCCATCATAAACAACAGCACGAGTTCCAACCCAGCGTTTAACAATATTATTTTTTTCCAAATAATCTAAATCTGCTTGGGTCAAAGTCTGTCCCTTAGTATCTCGACCAAGCGCAAGCGACATACATTCAGGCAATATCTCATTTACAATATTAAACTGCAAAAGATTTCTGTTTTTTCCAAACGCTTCGTTTTTATCGGGCTTTTGATCAGCATAAAATGCTTTTGTTCCTGCAACAGCAATATCAATTTTACCGTCTCTTACACGTGACTGAAATGGCTGAACAACACCTACTTGATGAACTTCCATGCAATGGTTAAAGTTAGCATAGTGAGCAATTTTATCTGCTGGAACTGGGATATAAAACTTTAATGACGCACCAGCAAATCCAGCATATGCAGGTTCTTTAAAGCCAAATTTTTTGAGCGTTCCTACCGCTTCACCAGGACAGAATACATATGAACAATTGTTGTCGCGTATAACTTGGCCATCAGCAAATCGTAAGCCTGTAACAATAGTTTTATCGCCATCTTTTCCAAATTCAACAGCTTGTACCTCTTTATTTAAATGTAACTGGAAACAGTTTTGAGTCTTACCAGACTGGTCGGTATACGTTCCCATAGCTTTTTTAAGATAGTCATACAATCTTGGTAACAAAACTTGAGCATCAAGACAGCCGCCTGGACGCCATAGTGCAACGCTATCGCTACGCCATGTTAGTACACCAGCTTTATCTGCTACTGTGTGACTTTTACAAAAATCTGTCAAATATGGATCTAACGCCATCACTTCTGCAGGAGACAAGATTTTGCAATTTTTATAGCCTATATTTTCATAGTCGCGCTTCATGTTGTGCGCATGCTCAAGAGCATTGGACATATTGCAAATAGGATCAACACGATAACCATCACGCAACTGAGAAATACCTTTAGTTCGTGGCTCTCGGCATGGATTAAAATTTGATGCAACTAAAATAGCTTTAAATTCTGCATCAGCATTGTCATAGATCCCCTGCCATAGATCCATGCTCATTTTTCCAAATTCCAATAATGTCTGTGTACGTTCTTTATAGCCGGCTTCATCTTGGCTATATATTTCTGCTTGTTCCATGAAGTGTGTCGCTGCAGGTGATTTATTCACATCTTTTACGTCATCAACACGAATCCCACCTGGTTGACTAAACAAAACTTGAAGCTTGTTAACAAAGTCTTTCCCTCGAGGAACAACAGAAAGAATTTCGTCTGGGGTTAAACTTGGAGCAATGTTTGCTGTCGTTGTATCAGTAATCGATTTATTTCTTTCATAGATCATCACGCGTACTTTTTTACCCGTCTTCTGAGCATCAACATGCGCATAATAGGCCTCGAGCGCTCCAATAATACCACCACCAACAATAGTTATTTTATTCTCGGGATAACTCTTCTGTACCCATGGCGTTGCTTGAGATACTACTTTTTGAGCATCTTTTGCTTCAAGAGAACATACTAATGTTAGCGTTGTCGAAAGAAATAACCCGAGCGCTAATGCACACGTCGTAATCTTTTTTATCTTCGCATTTCCCGTAAAATTCACCGTAAGCTCCTACACTTTTTTCAGACCATTACTCTTCCGCTTTGATGCACGTGCTTCTGTTCATGTGCGATGATAATAGTTCACGCTAAAAAAGCAAGATTTTTCATATTATATTTTGCTGAGGGCAAACGGTGCAAGATCGAAAGGTTGTAGTGAATAATACGATCAGTAAAAAGTATCTGTTTCTCATCATTCTCTTTTATTTTGGTATATAAGTACCCACTGAATATACCAGAGGATTTTCTGGTGATATCACCAAAAGATGGTAGCCTATTTTTTCTGCCATGATTGAAAAATTTGATTCTGGCCTGATAAGAAAACCAAAATCAAGCATCGAAAAAAAATCTTCCAAGACATTTTTAGTATGATGATTATCTGTTCTGCAGCCAAATTCAATAGTCGGGATATCGATCAACTGTTTGTACTTGTCGACCAGAGCCTTTGGGTTAGGGTCATCGGTAAAAATAAACACGTACATTGGTTGATTTTTAAAATGCTGAGATAGGGCTCTAATTTGGTTGATATAATACTCGTCTGGCGGGAATCTAAAAATATTAAATCTATCGGTATGTATCGACGGATCATCAAAGCCAGTACCTTTACGGACATGGACTGCAACAGATATTTTATTTTCTGGTACGTCAATTAAGCGAAGAGGTTTTTTAGGAGCAATCAGCGCACGTAAACTATCTTTAAAATTTTTATCATTCCAATCAACACCAAATGATAAATATCGTTGTGTTGCATATTCGGGTACATATTCTAAACGTGAAGTCGGAAAGTGGGTGATAATAAATAACGTATTTTTTTCGTCTTGATCTACCAAGACATTACCATTACGATAAAAATAAGATTTTTGAGCAAACGATTTTTCAACAATTGGTGAATCCTTTTGAAGCATAATATCAAGCATGAGCTGATCTGAATATTTAAACGGTATGTGCAGTATCTGACTTTGGTTTTTGATTGCAAAATACAGGGTATGAGCAAAAGTAACAAGATTGTCGCCAAACCTGCCGCCACTGTATTCTGGAATGACGGCATTTTTTTTTGAAGGGTTACCAATTATTATATGCGCATTGTTTTTAAGAAATAAATTCTGTTGAATGGTAAACCTTCCTCGTAAATCTTTATGAATCGTTGGATACTTATCTGGATTTTGAACAAACTGTCGTGTAAAAAGATTCCTAATGGAAGTTGAAGCTCCCGCAAGGTGCGCAGCAAAATCACCCGGCTGCCATTGTCCGTAGTCTTCGCAATTTCCATTTAAAAGAAGCGTTATAAATGATTGAATCGTTCTTGCTGGAAATTTGGCTATGCGCGGGCAATCTTTATATTCCGGAGTTTCCAGAAGCTCGCTCATGGCACTTTGTTCTAGATTACTTCCCCCGTCTTGGTTGTAACGATAATTGCCAATATCCCATACTCGAGCAAGAAATTCTTTGGACCATTGAGAGTTTTTAACAAAAAATATGCCGGTATTTACATCGTTATATCGCTGAACAAACTCTTTATGAGACGAAATAATAAGATGGGTGTCTGAATTACATTTATGAATAAAATATTCCAGAGATTTGCTCGGGTCTGTAATATAAATATCGTCGTCAATCCAAACAACCCACTCATACTTATTAGTGAGCAAGAACTCTGATACGGCTAAAATTTTACTCCATGGGGCAGGACGAGTTGCATCAAGCATTTCGTTATAATGATAAAAATCGTATCCCCACTGATCTGCATATTTTTTCATTGCAATCAGCGTATACTGCGAAAATTCATATCGATTGGGAGTTGAAATGGTAACGATCGCGATCGCTGCAGGTATCGCTGCAGGTATAGATGCAGGAGTACAATACGAATACAAAACAAAAAAACTAATAACAAACGTTTTATACATTCGATCTATCTTCACAAGCATACTCAACTACTCTCTTTTATTGGACAGAATTGGACAGATTGGATGGAACTTAGACGTTAGATTATTATCGTTACAGATTTCAATGCACTTAACAAGACGAACACTTTTAAAGAGACATATGCGGTTATCTTATGGGTTTCACCCAATAAGTAATTGCATTGCATTATTAAGTTCCAGATTTTTATTGCTCATTATTTTGGCAACTGCATATAACGGAAACGATTTAATTTAAGGATGTTATAAAAATTTTTGGTTAAAAAGCACGGATACTTTATGGTTTTTTTGGTTAAAAAGCACGGTCAACATTACAATAGGACTACTATAGGGCCATTTGACGTTTTTTAACTTTGTTTATATAATCTAACTTAGTTAGATTATTGATTTTAGTGGTTATTCGGAGAAACTATGAATTTTGTTACCGTCTTTCAATTTTTACCATTGGGTATTTTTCTCTTAACGTATCGTATTTCTACATTCTTTTGGCCAACATGCAGTAATTCTTGCCCATGGCGTACGGCATTTATTGTTGGAGGCATTGCAGCACTGTTACAAACCGCTATCTTTTTATACAAACGATATGAACTCAACCCTCTTATCCTAGCCGTTAATTGTTTTTTGCTCTGTAATAGCATTGGTATAATTTTTGATATAAAAATAATATTAGAATTTTACAGAAATTTTATGCAGACTACACTTCTTATCTGGTTGCTTATTATTGGAGTTATCACGACTTGTTTTTCCAAAAAGGGCTTCATTGGAATTACGCATGCAAAACATTCGAAGATAATTAAATATTCATTAATCCTGATAGGAGTTGCAGGCCTCGCTGTTGCCTGGTCCTTTTATTTTAAGAACAACCTTTTATTGTCTGCTTTTGTACCATTTATTTCAGTAGTATTATTACGTAGTTACTTGATATCTGTACTTTTAAAAAGTGAGAAGAAATAATGGGAACACAAGAACGACGTATACGAGAACGAAAAGCATTAAAAAATGATATTGTGCTCGCTGCTAAAAATATAGCGCTGCATGAGGGTTGGAATGCGGTTACAATACGTAAAATCGCAGAAAAAATTGAGTACAGCCCACCGACTATTTATGAGCACTTTAAAGATAAAGATGAATTACTTCGCGAAATAAGACGCGAAGGATACCAAAAGTTACTTAGCAGCTATCAAGAGGCACTTACTTCTTTCAATAATCCAGAAAGTATTCTTACGCAACTTGGCGTAGCATATTTGGATTTTGCGTGGGAAAATCCAGAACTTTATACAGTAATGTATGGTCTTGATGGTAGCACAGCAGGAAGCAAGGGCTTGGAAGAAGAAATTGAGCAGATTCGTCTAACGATAAAAGATGCTCTTTTAAGAATGTTAAAAGAATCGAAACAAAATGCAGACCTGAGCCTCTTTAATTGGGAAGACGCTATTGATATTTTACGCTGTATGCTTCATGGTGCTATTACATTTTCTATGGTTAACGGATTGAGGGGAGATCAAGCACGAGCACGATCGTTGGCTATGAAAGGGATTCATGATTTGGTGACTCACTGGATGCAAGAACATAATACTAGAAAGTATTAGCTACTCTATTTCTATAAAAGAGGTTGTTGGGTTAAATGGCATTCTTTGCAGACGAATATTGTTCAAGCCCAAAATTTCTTGTACTGCTATTGTCTCTCCTGGCCAATTGGGATGGTTTAATTCATCAAACCCAATAATCGACCCTTTTGTCAACCTGTCTTTGCACAGTTCTAAGCAAACTTTGGTTGGTTCATACAAATCAAAATCAAAATACGCTAATGCGATAATAGTCTCAGGGTTTCTATCCAAATATTGTTTAAATGTTACAATCGCGTCCCCCTTGCAAATCTCAAATTTTTTGACGTTGGGTACAGGGCTATTGTTTTCATGTGCTTGCAATAGCTTTTCTAGATAATCTTCATATTGTTCAGCAACATACATGTCACCTGAACTATGTTTATTCGTGATATCTTTATGTGATACATTTGGAAATCCAGAAAAAGTATCAAACCCCACTATTTTTCTTGTGTAATTATAGGGTTCAAACATTGCACGAAAGTTCTGGAATAACGCCAAATTTTGCCCCCAGCGCACACCAAATTCGACAATAATCCCATGAACGTTAATAATTTTTTTATATAACTCATACATGTACATGATGCGCGAAAGAGATTGTCGTTTGGCAAATAGTCCCAGGTTTTTTATCTTTTGACCATCTGGCAAAGGACAAGCTTTATATAACTCCAAAAAATCTCTGTGGTGATTAAAATCACGCTCACCCTGATCTTGACGCGTAACATGAGACTTCTTTTGATTGGATTGTATCATTCTTATTCCCACGCTTACTCCAACGATAAAAAATAGATTTTATCATGTTTTTGCAAGACATTCAAAAACTACCAAGTCATTCAACTATTCTTCTTCTGGGCTTTTTTCTGGAGTTATATGCTGAACAGGTATCGCAAATAGTACGATTTGCAGATCTGTTTCAGGTCGTATTGGCTGCCGATCAATAGGACATTTTTTATTAGATAGCCGTAGACAGGATTTGTGAAACATATGATTACATGATAAAAGTGCTAATACATTGTTTGGTTGAAAATATTCTAAACAAATCGAACACGTTGTCGCATCACCAACGGTGTTATGTATAATTTTAAATATGGGTTCTCGATCAAAATAATCTATAATATTTTTGATGGTCGACGTGTGCAGGGCAATAACGACCATACCTCCCTGTATTACAGGTAATAAAAAATTATCACCCAGAAGAGCATACAAAGAATCTTGTGCTTGAATACCCATGATGAGCAAAGCTATACTTTTCGGCCAATTTTTCATAACAAGATATTTTTCAGGAACGATGTTCCCTGAACCCAAAAAATCTGCTATCAGATCTAGTTCTAAAACAAGCAAAATACTATTCAATAAACTGTTTTGCTCTGATAAAAATTGTAAAAATTTATCTAAAGATCCTGTAGCTTTTACCAAAACAGCTAACCTCACTGGGTGGAAAGAAGTTAGAGCTTGGTGTAATGGATATGCATTAAAAATATTGCCGTATGCAACACCATACAAAAAACCTATTTTATGGCCAGCCCGAACACTGATTAGCTCTTCAGACAAACCTTTTAGATAGTCACTCACAATACTTGCAAGTACACCCCCAAGCGCCATCATGATATTTGGATCTAACGATGTGTAATACGCAATATGTGCGCCACTCAAAATCCCCAGACTTTGTGTGGTAATTGCATTAATAACAGTCAAAACATTTTCATATGAAGAATTAGGGTGCGTTTTTCTTGTAAAGCACTGTCTAAATCTATTAAAACATCTCGAAAATAGTGTGCGCATTGAACAACGCTGCGGTTCTGCATCGTGCTCAACCTGATCTGCTGGTGCTTCATGTTCAATAGATAATGGCTCCAACACTACCCTCATGGTTTCTACTGGTAAAAAACAGGTCATAAGTAATACAAAAATAATCGATATCTTTTTTAAAGATATCCTCAAAGATATGCTCATAGAATCCCCTTCCCCTAGATATAAAGCATACGGGGGATAGAGTTTTGACATCAAGAATTTAGAAATTACACTAAATCAATGTGCTTGATCCAAGATATAGAATTATATAGCCATTATTAAGCCTCAAAAATCAGGGGATATGAAAATGTTTCTTGCCAATACACTCAAAGTTCTTGTTGTTATCGCAACACTTTTACAACCATGTCATGCAATGCGAAAATCTGATGGTGGTGTCAATGAAGGTAAATCTCAAGCATCACCGGCAGCACCTAAAACTGAAGCAACACACTCAGGTCAGAAATTCGTTTATTCTGGCCTTTTTGCACAGCAGTTAGAAAAAACAGCAAAACGAACATGTTATAAAAAATGTTGTTTATGCATGTGTATTGTACTATGGGGAGGAACAGCTGGAATAGAAATTGCTTCATTAATTACAAAAAATACCCTTGTGCAAGAAGTTTGCGGAAGCATCGCAGTAATTGTTCTTTGTGTACCCGGATTTAATTATGTCAATAATCTTGATCGCAAAAAATTTGCCAATACACTACGCACTACATGTAAGTTGTTTATTGATAGCAATAATCTTGGCGCAATTAGTGAATATTTATTCATGCTCTCATTCTGTGATATGTTTAAAAAATCCTGTGATGCATCACTTTCTTGGAGTGAACAGGCTTCAGTTATCCATGATTACTTAAAAAGTAATGGTTGCTCGTGCTCTACTGAAGTTACGCTACAACATGATCCGAAAACCGGTGATCAGCTCATAGTTATGAAATCAGTTTGGAGTGCGAAAAAAGAAGCTTAAACCTGCTACGCCGTCGTTTTTGGGCTATAAGCACAGGTTCACGATCAGGTATGATAAGTATCTCCCAAGCACATACATATTCAAATATACAATAGTATTGATTTTAGCCTGATAAATTCGTTATAATTGATTTAATGCAACCAGCAACCAAGACAAAAAATATCTTTATATTTATATATAACTTATAACGACAATTAAAGAAGGGGAAAATACTATGATACTAAGACAAACGAAACCCAAACATATCAGATTTTTATACCTACTCGCGATAAGTGTTTTTTCTTGCGCTTTTTCGGGGCTCAAGGGAGCAGACAGCGATCTTGTCGTAGGTGATTTGACAATCAATAAAAATGATTACACTTGTGTTATGTGGTTAGACCAAAAACCATATACCGGCACGATTCCCGGTGAAAAAAAATCGGTATTGACAGCACTATCTCTCGATAAATGGTATTTTAATTGTGCATTTTTTGAAGACGACAAGCTTGTCAATGTACGTGCATTTCCCGCAAAGCTCTTAGTAAAAGAAACAGAACTGGATGCATTTAAACCATCGTATGCTGGTTTTCTTCCTCGTACCCATACAGGTTGGCGCGACCTGGTAACTGTAGAAAAGGGCCAACTATGTCTTTATAACGTTAATGCTGAAAAAGATGCAACAACGGGAAGCTTTTGGGCTTCAATTGATTTTGGCAAGAGAACTCCTATTCACGATAATGTTAACTCTACATCTATTCAAGGAGATAAGCATGGTAATATTTATTTTACGGCAAATGATAAAAAAAATTACATGTGGGACAGCAAAAGCGAAACCGTTAAACCCGTTACAAAAATGCCTGCGCGAGCTAAAAACCCAACCTACGAACATTCAGAAAGCAACGGTATGTTAGTTGTAACGATAGATGATAAGAGCTTTACGGTGCCTCTTGATACATCAATAGACATTGTAGATCCATTATCTATCGACGAAAAACGAATAAAAGCTCCGTATGAAAATTATGGGACCAATGGTAATCCTATTTCTGCCGATGATTATAAAATGTTGATCTCATTCTATCAATGGGCTCCAGGACAAATATTGGTATGCAATGACCTGCTTTCTCGAAATCAAAATTTAGCTTTGGATCCAAAATTGTCTTTATCAGACCAGGAACAAAAAGAGCTCGAACAAACTATTAGCGATATGGCAGCAACGTATACCAAGAAAACAGCTGTTATCAGCGAGCTTAAAAAAGTCATACGTGAATATGGCGCCACAGGCATGCTGAAAAAAAGATTCTCAGATGCTGAAGTAACAGCTCTTGTAACTGCTCTGAGTCCAGAAAATGGTGGCGGAGGTGTTATCCCACGCTTTGATCACAAAGGGCGCGCTGAACTTGACGAGAAAGCTCAGCTGGTAATACCATTAGGATATTATCGTACACTGAAAAAAGACCGCAAAAAAGGTTTTAATAAAAAAGAGTTTGAAAGTCCTGACAAGTCAACAGAGCTCAGTAACGCAGTTGCTGGATATCCTGTAAGCATCATGGAACATAATGATAATTGGAAGACTGTGTTAAATGATTTTATGAAAGTCCCTGAACAAGCATCATGGCAAGACTGGTTTGAAAAAACAGGTAAGAGTTATAAAGGATATAAATGGACAGCGCAAGACGTGCAGTTTGAACTTTTATTTGATTATTTAGCTTCTCTGTCAGATGGTGACTTCAAAAAGAAGCTTACAGAGGCTGGCATTAAACATATTAAACAGACTCGCTTTAAGACCTTGATTGATATATACAAGAGCACAAATCTTTATGCAGGAAAAGCTTAAACTGTTATCTAGATTAAAAATAAAGAAAGCCTCTGATGTGAAAATCAGAGGCTTTCTTATTTTTTATGTTTTTAACCATGTTTTAGTTAACGTGATTATTTCGGCTATTTTATCTAAAAATGTATGGGAAGCGCCTGGGATAATTTTTAGTTCCGATTCTTTGGGTAATAAAAGCAAAGCTTTTTTTGAAAGCTCCAGAAAACCTGATTCTAATTGATCAGCATCTCCATGAATAAGTAATACTGGACAATTGATCGTGCTCATAATTTTTTCTTGATCAACCTGTGCAAGTTCGTCCAAAATACCAATATCTGACTTTACTATCTTACGAAAATCATCATTAACTTCTGTTATTGCGTACCCATTATTTTGTATTATTTTCAGTTCATCCGGTGAACAAAAGTCTTCCCATTTCCAATGTACAGGCCCCGTCATGCCGCCTAACAAAATCATTGTTTTTATAGAAGAGAGGCGCACCCTTCGAGACGCTTCGCTCCTCAGGGCGAGCGCCTCAAGACACGTCAAAGCCCCAAAGCTATGGCCAAACAAGATTATCTTTTTATACCCATGTGACGTAGCGTATTCTATTGCTGACAATAGATCGTCGATAGACTTTTTTAGACTAAAAATATCGTCGTCACTTTCACCATGTCCTGAAAAATCAAATGTCAAAACGTTATAATTTTCTTCTTGTAGAGCTAAAGCGATTTTTGGAAATAGCCCATTTGCGAGTTTATTGCCATCAGAACCATGGACCATAATAATAATACAGTCAGATGATGCCTGCCATAACGTACCGACAAGCGTCAAACCGCGAGAATTTTTAAAAGATATTTGTAGCGACATAGTTTATTCCTCAATTTCAAGACCATCATGTGCGACTTGCACATGAACTCCTCTCTCTTTTTGCCAAAGCCTTAATTTTTGCTCCAACATAACGCAAGATTGTTTTGAGCATGTAGAGACGAATAGAGAAATAAGCATACAAAAATATTTGATTTTCTGTAATTGTGGAAATTTATGCAAAAATCATAGACATAATTCATCGATTTATGTTCTCTTAAATACCATAAGTCTATCTAAGATATAGAGAGGATATAAAAATGTTTCTTGTTCACATGATCAAAATTCTTTTTGTTATCGTAACGCTTTTGCAATCATGCCATGCCATGGAAGCCAAAGAAGGGGCACAAAAACCAACCAAAGATCAGCATACACAAACTTCTGAGGATGATTACACCCAACCCCCTCAGGATCAAAAAAAACCATATTCCGGTCTTTTTGTAAAACAATTAGAAGGTGATGCATGTTCACAATGTCTAGATAACACATTATTGTGTATGGGTATTTGTTCTTGTTTTTTTTGTTGTACCTGGGCCTGGCCGGCAGCATTGGGAGGGGGGGCAGGAATGGGAGTTGCTAAATTACTGGGCTCAGGCAAAACAATATGTGAAATATCTTGGGCCGTTGGAGCAGTCTTGGCATATGTGCCTACATTTAAACTTGTAGTAGAGTTACCTCCAAGACTCTTTGCAATGCGCTTGCGCGAAACATGCGATTTTTTCATTAAAGCAAAAAAGCTTGATACAATAACCGAATATCTGGTGGCAATTGCTCTGTGGGATAGACTGAATGCTGAATGTAACGCTTCTCTTTCTTGGAAACAGCAGGCTTGTGTAATCAATGAATACTTAAAAAAGCGTGGCTGTTCGAGCACCGTAGACGTCGCATTAGATCATGAAAAGTATACCGATATTCCAATTATAATGGGCAAGGGTACTTTGAGTGCAACAAAAACTGCGTAAAAAAATTGAGTTTTTGAGTTATTGATCTTCTCCTGTGCGAAAGCTTAAATTTGGCGCAGTAACTTTAGTTTGATTTTTACCATATTGATTGTGCATTTTCTGGATCACAGGATCTTTTAATTCTGCAAAGACCATCATGGCTATCGGGTCTTTAAATTTTAGTCTGATTCTAAAATTCCCAACGTTTTTTATTTCTAAGACTACAATATGGGGCATTTCGAAAGCTCCATCAATTATAGAAGCTGTGATATGCGTTGTAAGACCAAGTCGAGCAATAGTGCTTCTCCCGTCTAATATTGGTAAAATAGTTGGTGATGTTTGGAGAGCTTCAAACGTTGCCCCCAAAATAAATTGCCCCGGTTCTAAATAAAACTCTTCTTGTGTAAGATCAATCTCTTTATATTTTAGGTCTTGAGGCTTATTGATTTCAATTATCTGATTTGGTTCTGGGATTAAAATTTCTTTTGCAAGATGCAAGCGCACACCAACCGGTCTGATATTTTTTTTATCAAACTCTGGCCCAATTTTAATATCACCATTATCTATGCTCCGTTCTATTGATTGATGTGATAAAAACATTTTTTTAACTTCCGCATATGATCTTCTGTATATGATATTAACAAATAAATTGAATATTATTCGTTGCTAAATATCTTGGTCTGAGGACTTTTTTCAGTCGATACAGTCTTCTCTTTAACAAATTTTAAAATTTTTTCAGCATGTTTAATCGCTTGAATGGTTTCTTCACGATCGACACTAAATCTATCATCTGGATAACGTGAATATATAGCAAATGGAGCCAATGTCTCAACCTCTTCCTGCAGTTGATCAAATCCATGATCATACTTTTTACATTCATTCAATAGTTTTTCCAAGTCATGCGTTCTTAGAATTGGTTGTTGTTTAAAGACAAGATATGCTTTAAGAGCCTTTTCAGCAACTTGATGCGTATGATACACAGCAAGGTCAAGCGTATAATCATCGTCTTTAATTAATTTTGTTGCTCCACGTAAATCAGCCGATGCTTTAGCAATCCAATCCTTAAGCCCTGGCATAAAGAACCTTGCCTTTGTTTTTTATTTTATAAACAAGCGTTGTCGGATCAGCTGCACGCTCATCAAATTCTTTTTGCGTATACACCATAAGATCTTTTGAAATATTGAGCTCACGCAAAGCTCGACGGCCAGGAATAGTGCGCTTGTGACTTTTTTCTTCAGATGTACGAACTACCACCAACAAATCCAAATCGCTCTCTTCATCAGGGTTACCCCATGCATATGAACCAAAAAGATAGATCTCCTCTGGATCATATACATCAACAAGACGTTTTTTAACCTCTTCAATTATTTCAGGAGTTATCATAACAATCACCATTGTTCTTTTACTATTAAGATTTTTCAGTTATCTGCAATCTAACTTTTTCTATGAATAGATCTACTTCTTTTTGTGATTTAAAGATATAAAAAATTTTATCGGCATTTTTCAGCAGCAGGGGGAAATTAGATCAGCAATAGGTTATTGTCTATAAAATTTGTAGGCAAATTAGCTATAAAACTGGTCTTTTTCTTTATTAAATTTTAAGTTTATTAAAATTTCCCTTGACCCTCAGGTTACTTTATACCTTAAGCTTATATTTAATGAGGAAAACAATATGAAATGGTATGTTAAAGAGTTTAGTGCATTAACCAAGGTTTCGGTACCAACCTTGCATCATTATGATGCTATTGGTTTGCTTAAACCTTCTATACGATTACCAAATGGATATCGTGTGTACTCAGAGAGTGATTTGCTCAAGCTGGAACGAATTGTAGCGCTCAAGTTTTTCGGATTTAGCTTGGAGAAAATCAAGGTATTAGTTGGTAACGATGAAGAAGCTTTACATCATCTGAAGTTTCAAATTAACTTTTTAGATGAACAAATAAAGCAACTACATCAGGCGCGCCAGATTGCCCAGGTGATTGTTAATGAAATAGATACGCGTAAAACAATTGACTGGAATCAGGTTGCGTCATTAATAAAGGTATATCAAATGACAAAAGAATTACGTAACTCATGGGCTGGTAAAGTCTATTCTGAAAAAGAACTTCAGCAATTTGCACAGGTAGAGCAACATGTTAAACAAAGCTATACAGAAGAAGCTCGCAAAGCGTTTCAAGCAATGTGGGATGAATTATTTGCGCAAGCTGCAGCAAATCTTGATAAAGATCCTGCCAGCTCAATTGGCAATAAACTTGGTATGCAATACTCAATATTGCTTAAACAACTTAAAGAAGTTTACCAAGACTACCCAGAGCTCTGGACATCAATCTGTAAGGCGTATGAACAAGGCAAAATACCTGATGAGGTGATGCCTAAAAAACAAACCGACTGGCTTGATAGAGCTGCAAAAGCTCTGAAGAAGTAACACAATAAAAAGATGAGAGGTTTCAACCTCTCATCTTTTTATAATTTTTTTTATAATATTTATAATAAAAGAGACTATGTTGAAATTAATTCTTGGCGTCATTAGTATATGTATTGTCATCTTTGTGATATGGCGTTTATCTTCTCGTCGCTATGTACTCCCCTGTCCAACATGGTTAGGCTGGATGGTCGAACGAGATAACCCATTCTGTAAAGTCAACCGAGCATCGACTATTATCGAGCATCTCGAGCTTGAACCGGGCATGATCGTGCTTGATGTCGGCTGCGGTCCCGGACGACTCACGATTCCGGTCGCTCATAAAGTCGGCCCTCCTGGCAAAGTAGTCGCTATGGATATCCAAGCCGGAATGCTGAGCAAAACTCAGGTAAAAGCACAGAGAGAAAACTTAACAAATATCACCTATCTTCAGGCCGGAATTGGCGAAAACAAACTCGAACACAACACGTTTGACCGTGTGTTATTAGTGACTGTGTTGGGCGAAATCCCAAACCGAGAATTAGCTCTCAAAGAAATTTTTAATACCCTTAAACCCGGCGGAATACTTTCGGTAACTGAGATAATCTTCGATCCCCATTTTCAGCGTCGCAGCACCGTACGTCGGCTTGCTGGTAGAGTCGGGTTTCGAGAAAAAAAGATCTTTGGAAACTGTATTGCGTTTACGATAAATCTAGAAAAACCTGCGTAAGATCAAAAACACGTATTTTGAGTTTTTTTAATTTTTTTCGAAGATGTCGGCAAAAAACCCGCGCCAAGTTCTCATCCCTTGAAGAGTATTTTTACGGAGTAAATATGAATCTGGTATGATCATTGACTTTGCCCTCAGATTTTTCTGATTATAGAGAGAGTCATTTGGTATTTACGATCTTGATTGAGAAAGGATTCTAATGAGTTTCAGACATCTCGATAATTGTAAAAAATGTATTGAAGCATGCAATAAGTGCATCGATGCTCACGAAAAATGCGTATCCGTTTGTAAACCAGATGGTGCCAATCCAACGGATGAATCTAATCAATCTATTCAATCGTGCCAAGATTGCATAAGCGTATGTAAAGAATGCATCGCACAATGTAAAGAGCATCTTGAACGATGCAAAGGAAAAGATTGCGCAGCTGCTTGTCATGAATGCATAAAAGAATGTGAAGCATTGATTAAAGCTTGTGAGGAATGTATGAAACAATGTGCAACAAGTAATGAAAGTTGTTCTAATGCTTGTCAAGCATGTATAGCGGCAGCAAAAAAATGTCTTGATGCCTGTTATGCTTGTATAAAAAATTCATGTCATTAACCGCCCGACCATTCAATCAGGTATTAATCTATACGTAAAAAAAGCCTCTGATCTAAAAATCAGAGGCTTTTTTTATTCAAGAGAATGTTTTTGTTTAATTTTTAATACGTCTTGCAATAAATGACAATTGATATACAAGAGAAAATGTAAGCGTTATTTTTGCACACTTTCTTACGAGGTCATAGTGCCAATGCCCAATACTAACAAAGTTTATAAAGTTCATATCGATGTCTCGCTCGTGCGTCGCTTGATAGCTACACAATTTCCGCAATGGGCAGATCTTCCAATCAAGCCTGTCGAATTCAGCGGGTGGGATAACAGGACGTTTCATGTGGGCCAGCATATGACGGTCCGGCTCCCGAGTACTCTAGAATATGCCCCGCAAGTAGAAAAAGAACACCGCTGGTTACCTAAACTGGCGCCTCTCTTGCCCTTACAGATCCCCGTCCCTTTGGCAATGGGAAAACCAACTGAAGAATATCCGTGGCATTGGTCAATCTATCGATGGCTCGATGGAAAAACAGCGTCAATCGATCGAATCGCCGATATGAACCAATTCGCAACAACATTGGGGAAATTCTTGGTCGCGTTACAAAAAATCGACGCAGCCGATGGCCCAAGAGCAGGACAACATAATTTCTATCGCGGCGGGCCACTGAAATTTTATGATGCCGAAACGCTCGAAGCTATCGCTATTCTTAAAAATAAACTTGGTAAGAAAATCGATATCGAAACTGTAAAAAAAATCTGGCATGAAGCTCTTGCTTCGACGTGGGATAATTCCCCTGTCTGGGTTCACGGCGATATCGCTATTGGAAATCTATTGGTCAAAAATGGGGAACTGAGCGCTGTGATTGATTTCGGCTCTTCAGGCGTCGGCGACCCCGCGTGCGATCTGGCGATCGCGTGGACATTGTTCACCGCAGAGAGTCGAGAAGCATTTCGAACAGCTCTCTCACTTGATAATGCTAGCTGGGCGCGTGGCCGTGGCTGGGCACTCTGGAAAGCGTTAATCGTATGCGCCGAGCTACCTGGTACTAATAAACTCGAAATAGAAAAATCCTGGCAAGTTATTCATGAAGTTCTTACTGACTACAAGCGCAAAAGATCAGATATTTAGTTAATCGATCAATCCTCCAGCAGGCCATTTGTCAAACAAATCTTAGTCTGTCATACTAGAAGTAGGGTTACGTAGAGGTTGGGGCTTTATTGATTAATTTTGGGGGTTACTCATGAACAAATACATACGCATATGCACGGTGCTGATAATAATAGTTTTTTTACTTATACCAGTAATCATTAAACTTTTTCCAGAACCAGAAAAAGAAATAACTGATCATGCAAACCATGCAAACAATGTAACGGCCAAGGACATTGCACAAGAATTGTTGGATGACGCTCTTCTTGATGAAGAAAATCTAAAAAAAATAGAAGCTGAAGTTAATCAAGAGATAACAAGCGAAGATATTCTTAACGCATATCGAGATAGCATACAAGAAAACTTATATAAAGAGATCGATGCACTAGGATCACATAACGAATCTGATCAGCCTCTTGCGTCAAAACCAGATGTTACTCCAGATGTTAATGAATCAAAAAACGTCAATAATAATCATGAAGATCATAATCTTGAACTTGAACAGATAGTCAGAGAATCTATCAAAGAGACCATGAGAAAAGAGATTCTTGCAGCACATGTAGCCGCGCTTCATGAACAACTAGGAACTTGTACACCAAGTTCAAAAAACGATGGTATCAAAAATTAAATTCTGAGTTAAACAAATGGCGCAAATAATAGTCAGGATCATCTAAAAAACGTTTAGTAATCTGATAATGCTCTGTGTCAGTATATGAAATTGTCTTAAGAATTTCTGAATCACAAGAATAAATGGTTGCCTTGGGATACGCTAATAATATTGGCGAATGCGTTGCAATAATAAATTGCGCATGGCTGTTTTTGCATAACTCATGAATAATAACCATTAACGATAATTGTCGTTGTGGAGATAAAGCCGCTTCTGGTTCATCCAATATATAAAATGAATCTTGAGACAAGCTGTGTTGAAAAAAAGATAAAAAACTTTCTCCGTGAGATTGTTCATGCAAAGATTTGCCTCCATAAGAATCGTAAGCTCTCGCATCTGATTTCGCCAAAACGTCGATATAATTGGCAATATTAAAAAAGCTTTCTGCTCTAAAAAAATAACCGAATTTTGGCTTACGTCTCCATGAAAGTGTTATATTCTCAGCAAGACTTTGTGCGCCCACATATGTTTTTTCTTCTGATGTTTTAAAATTTATGTTTTTGCTACCACCTTCTGAACCAAATCCTGCTTTATTAGCTATAGCTTCAAGAATCGTTGATTTTCCAGATCCATTTTCACCGACAAAAAACGTTACTTGTGTAGGAAATACAATTTCTTTTAAATGTTTAATAATGTTAAGAGAAAAGGGAAATTGCTGAATATTAGCAGATTCAGGTAATGTTACTTTTAACATATCTAACAATGGACCATCTAGAGAAATCATAGAATTTTTTGATGATTTTTTCATAATTAATAACCTACCAAATTCTCAGAAAACAAATAAGCCATGAGTTGCCTGTGTTGGTAACTCATGGCTTATTTATTTAATAGCTCTTATTTTTTCTCAGTGGTTGTAGGAAATTGTACAACGTTCTCAGTTGCACGGCATTCGTATTTATCAAATTTGTACTCTTTATTACGTTTAATAAGCCATTTCTTTTGCAGTTCTGAAAGATTTTCAGGCCATGATGTATTTGGTTTATCATCAGCATATCTTTTGATGGAATAATGTGGATTAATGCCATGCCGTGGACACTCATAAATTTCTTCAGCTTCTTTTACTTCTTCAGCTTCTTTTACTTCTTCAGTTTCTTGTACTTCTTTTATTTCTTGTACTTCTTCTGCAGCCTGAGCTTGAACATTAGATGCTGTTTCTTGGACTTTCTCAACTTCTTGTTCTTTTTCTATCTCTTCTTCTTCGAGCATCATCATGTCCATGGGCGTGCCAGAGATAGGACATTCATCAACACGTGCATGATCAAGATCAGATATTATATCTGGGGGCCTTACCAAAGATATATCATCTTGAACGTGAGGGGTTGGTTCTGTAGTTTGAACCGGTTCAGTCGATATCGCAGCCTGAGTATTTGCTACCACAGGGCTTGCAGATTGTTGAGATTCAGCGTCATTTTTGACGTCAACAGCATTTTCTACCAGCTGTTCTTTATCCTTCTGCAAAGCAGAAGGTGTCTCGAATCTTTTTTGCTTTTTAATGTTTGCTTCGAATGCATTTCTGACTCTGAGTAGCCCAACCATATCTGCTATCTCTGATATTACTGAGAACATTTTTCCTTTACCAGAAGTATGATTATACAACGATGCCCCTCTCAGGAGAGCTTCAAGAAACAGTTGCATCAACTGATTAATTTGGTGCGATTTTATTTCATTCTCGTTATAAGTCACCAATTCATTATCAAACATAGCATCTACACTATTAATACCAAGATAGAGGTGTATCGCTATTTTGATCTGGTCCCATACAACAGCTAGTTGATCTTCAGATTGGTTTGCAGGTTGACAAAGATTGCATGCTTTAACTAGGTGTGCAAATGCATCAACAGCTAAAGCATTTCTGACATTATCAGGATCTTGGCTATCAAGCGTTAAGATCTGGGGCGCGTGCATAAGCGTCGAAAACATATCAATTTGGAGCTTACACTTGATTTCTTTCTTGGTCACTGCTGATGCCGAGTTAAAAAGCATACATACTGATAACAGTATATAACGAATATTCATCATGAGTCCTCAATGATTAGATTGTTGTAAATGTTAATAAAGACGCGATTGAGTAAATTCAATCTTGTGGTGCAAAACAACATATCTATTTGGATGATATTGTCAATTACATGTGCAAAAAAGAAGAGAGAAGTCTTACGTTTTTTTCAATTTGAAACATTTGGCATTGAGAACAGGCTTTGATAACAGCGAGTTACATGCTACGAAGACCATGTTTTCGTGCCCAACGCTGATAAAATTCATACCGATGTCTCTCTTGTACGCCGACTGGATGAAATCAATATGCAAATATTGAAATTATTGAAATAAGAAAGAAATATAGTAGATAGTAACAATGGTTCTCGTTTTTAATATCTTAATATACTAATCGCACGTAACGTGTGATTAAAAAGAAAGAGAGAGATAATCATGGCAAAAACTACTCCAGCTAAGAAGCTTCAAAATCCAGATAATAATAAGCTTCAAAGTCTAGATAATAAGAAGTTTCAAAGTTCAAATAAAAGTCCAGATAAATGGATACAAAAAGCTATTAAGAATAAGGGTTCCCTACATGAAGACTTGCATGTACCAGCGGGCGAAAAAATACCTTTAAAAAAATTAGAAAAAGCAGCAACAACTGGCGGGACAGAAGGGAAAAGAGCTCAATTGGCTCTGACTTTGAAAAAAATCAATACAAAGAAGCCTGCAACTGTCGCCAAGAAAGCAGTAGTTAAAAAAGCTGTCGCCAAAAAAGCTGTCGCCAAAAAAACTGTAAGCAAGAAAGCAGTAATTAAGAAAGCAGTAATTAAGAAAAAAACTGTTGTTAAAAAAGCAGTTGCTAAGAAAACAGTTGCTAAGAAAAAAGCACCTGCAAGAAAAAAGAAGTAAAAACATTCTTTTTTCTGGGATATATTAATAATAAAGCCTCTGACTTTTACATCAGAGGCTTTATTGAATTTTTATGAAAAAATTTCGCCTTACTTTTTATCAAAGGGACGAGCATCAAAAAAAAGTTCGTTTTTTGTGATAAGCCCGTCTTTAAAGGTCATGAGCACAGCTGTTCGTAAGTTTCCAATCGGTGCTGGGTAATCTAAATCAATAGCTAACATCGCTTGATCTTCAGAACCAAACTTTGCACGTATCGTAAGCGTTTTAAAAAGAGCGATTAGCTTCTTTGCAGATTCAAGAACTGCTTCTTTTCCCAATATTTCTGCCAAGGGACTGATCAATCGAACATCAGGATGCAGATACTTTTCCATGCCCGCAATGTTTTTTTCTGCCATCGCTGTGTAATATGCTTCAGCTATTGCGATATTATTATTCATAATAAACCCCTGTTTTTACTGGTTTTTTGATATCTTATATTGAATATAGCAAACTATATCCAATATGTCAAATATGGGCTAAAACTTCAGGTTTTTGTGGGATATGCTACTGTTGAGTGTGTCATTTTTTCATTCTAATAAGAGAGCTTTCCGTATGCCAAATCGTAAGAAAAGAACGTATAATTCTCAAACTCGAGATACACAGGCTGCGCAAACAAGAAGTCGTATTCTTGTTGCTGCAAAAAAGTTTTTTCAGTCTGAAGGCTTTGAATGTGTGACGATTGAAAAATTGGCCCAAGCTGCTGAAGTCTCAATGCCTACTATTTACTCGCTCTTTCAATCCAAACGTGGCATCCTTCGCGCCTTGATGGATGAAGCTCTTCCCTCAGATCAATTTGAGGCTCTTGTCCAGGCAGCTGAGCAGGCAAAATCAGCTCAGGAGCTCCTCATGATATCTGCTAAAATTGCACGACATATGTACGATGCCGAAAGAGCACAAATGGATATTTTTCGGGGCGCTTCTGTTTTAGCACCTGAGTTCAAAGAGCTTGAAAAAGAAAGAGAACTGCGTCGTTATACACGGCAGGAAAAGACTTTCAAATTGCTGATAAAAGAGAAATCACTGGTAAAAGGACTCAGCTTATCCAAAGCGCAAGACATACTATGGGCTTTCACGGGGCGCGATATGTATCGCATGTTCATAGTCGAACAAGGGTGGACATCAGAAGAATACGAGAAATGGCTTGCTCAACTGTTAATAACAACGCTCATCAAAGCCGATCAGTAAAAAAATTTAGACTTACTGATGTCGCCACGACACAGAAAAAGAAGTTCCATTTATAGACAATGCTGAAGGAATTGCTTTAGGTGTATTATTATTGGTGACCATTTCAAGATTAACATTTTGCCATAAGCTGATTGGCGTTTAGTACCAGCCATTGTTGTATATCGAGGTGGAATAACGGTATAAAATTTCTGATGGACCACGGATTATGAAACAGACGCGAAATTAGTTGTTGGTAGCATCGGTATAATAAATAGAATAAAGAAACCTATATTCATAAAAAATCTCCTTTAAAAATTAAAAAATATTTTTAAGCTGTATTGTTTTATTAGCAAATTGTTCAAAACTACGAGAATCTTGGGTTCGTTAAAAATTTAAAATAGATTTTTTCGCTATCCGATGAAATAATTACGTCAAATGTTATTCCTGAAGTGGGAGCTACTCCAACACTTGTCGGTACCCTTACCGCGTATTCAGTAACCATAGAGTTTATGATGCTGTTTAATTCTAAGTTGATTGGTGTTGTTGGCATAAACCAGGTTACTATGAACCTATCCTTGATGAGGACCGCTTTATCAGCAGAGAAATAATTGGATATATTTGTATGGATTGCATCTTCGGTTTGAATAGATAAAAAAGAGCCAGAGTATGTTCCAACATTCTCATTATTCTTATTATAAATGGGCGCCACGCCTGCAAGGTAGCTCGAAGCTATTGTTGAACTTTCTCCCGATACATTAGATGTTGGTATTTGAATAAAGCTTGCTGCTAAATCGGCGATATATAGATGATACGTCACACCATATAAAGAATGCGAATGACAGGCCAAACCAATAAATAACAATACAAAGAACGCTGCATAACCATTTTTAATGGAATTAAGCAGTCTTAAACAGGCACCTTGTTTGATCAACATCATAGTCCTCTATTCTATACTTGCGGTTATTTCCACAATTCTCAAAGATACAACAAAGGAGAAGATAGGCAGCCTTTTGTGCCTAAGTAAATATTTTTAAAAAGAATGCCCTTTTTGCCCAGGCCGTATCGACATTTGATTCAAAAATGTTGCTATGCTCTCTGAAGAGAAAAATATTGAAATAGATCCTGAACAAGCTTTTTTTCTAAGCAACAAAAAAGCCTCTGACTTTTATATCAGAGGCTTTTTAATTTTTAGCGCCATCTATACTCTTCGTAAAAGCGAAGACTGATGGCTTGCCATTCCTACTACGCCCTACGTGGCTACGAATGACAAGTCGTAGCTTGCCGAGCGGCCTGTCCGCCATAGCTTTAGCGACGGCTGGATAGCCCGGATAAGCGTAGAATGGCTCAGCTTAGCAAACTCATTCAGGGAGCATAAAATCGCGTTCACTGTTAACTTAAGCCGCTTCCAGACGCTTTATGAGACAGCTAAGATAGCTATGAATTTGTACTTGCATTAATATGCCCTATAACTCAGACAACTTCAGGTCAAGCACCGGATATGCTTTACAATCTTGTTCATTGAAGTGCCACCACTCACATGGATTATGTATAAAGCCTTGCGCGATCATAGCATCATGTAAAACTTGCGATTACCGATATGTTCTTGCATAAGCGTTTGTGATAACAATATTTAGAATAAAAACATTAACCAATTTTGCGTGTTCAAAAAAACAAACTACATATTTGTTTGGCCATGATGATAATCAACCGTTTCTTCTAGGCAAGCACAAGTAGAAATGTACATATGATTATTTGCCATACTATGAGTTTAACAAAAAAGGGATAACCTCTTCTGTCTCCTTTTTTGTTGAAAGTCCTTCTCAGTTTATCGAAGAGACAAACAGGCCTGCAACTTAACTTTCACTTAACTTTTTTGCAAGCATCATCAGCTTGTCCTTAAGAACCTCGAGTGCAGTTTTAAGTGCACCTTTTTCTTCTTCATCTTTTTTTCGTTTTTCTTCTTCTTCTTTCTCTTTAAGTTCTTTCTCTTTCAATTCTGCTTCTTGAACCTTAGCTTCTTCCAAATAATCTATAATTTTTGACAACTCCTTAATTATTGATTGTTCCCTAACTGTTGATCTCCTATCCCAATAACTATTTTCATATTTTTTTGCCTCGGCAACTTCTGATTCAAGCTTCTCTTTTGCTCTCTTTGCATCCCGCAAAATCATGACCATATCGTCGGATTCAAAGGTTGCTCTAACTTCAACAAGGGAGATTAATATTTCTATTATATGCTGTTCATAAAAACCTTGAGCATTTACCCATTGATTAAACCCAATAACAGCCTCACGCAATGGTGTTTTATCAAGTCTATTTCTACCTGTTAATCGAAGATCAATACCATTACGTATCAAGGCAACCGCAGCATTAGTTAAATAAGGATATTTAATACATATCTTCAGGCATTCTACAGCCTCGACAGGTAATTTTTTGATAAATAGTGAAATAAGATCATTCTTATGATTCTTTGCCGCAACATTGATAATTGTTGAACTGTGCATTGCGTTTCGTGTACCAAAAGAGTGAGCTCCTGCTTCCAAGAGCATTTTAAAAATATTGAATCCTTTTTCAAACGCTCTTTCCCCAGTTTCTTTTATTTCCTTTTCCAAACGCTCAGATTCTTCTGTTAATTCTTTCTTGAGTTTATTTAGCCTCTCCCAATTAATTTCTCGAGGCCTATTTGCTTCCGGTAAGTTATACACTTTGCGTAGTTTTGTATAGTTCTCAAATGTAAACCACGATTCATGATCATCTCTACTACTTCTAGTAAACTCAAGATTTTTTATTCTATGTAGGCTACTTTCTACTTCTTTAAACCTGTTCAAAATATCGTCTTCTTTTTGAGGGGCTTTTTCTAAATAAAGAGCAACTGCAGCAAGGGGTGTCTCGTCTTCTGCATTTTTTGCATTAACATCAGCCCCAGCATTAATTAAAGTTGTTACTTTATCAATTTCACCATACAAAGCTGCGTCATAAAGCGGCGTGTCCATAGAAAGAATATTCCCAATCGACAACTCGATCATCAAAAATATGTATCCGAAAAATTTCTTCATACTCTCCTTAAGGTTATTAAGAATCAGTGTTTTTAATCCTAACAATAATAATTTTGTCATATCAATATCTTTAGAAAAAAACATTAACCAATTTTCATACGGTTATTTTTATTGCAATAAATTACAATCCGTATATATTGATTTATGTAGTAAGAATCAAAAAAAGAAAGGAGGCCTACCATGATTACAAGTACCTGGCATAATAGTCAGATCGATTCATTGGTATTGTTCCCTGGCTATCTCAACTTATCTGAATCGTGTCTTAAGGCTTTTTAAGCCAACCCCATTTCATAGTTTGTTGAATTAGTAATGCTGAGTAACAGCTCAGCCTACGCTGCTTGATTATTCAAGTGGCCTGAGAATTTTATGTTCCGAAAAAAAGTACCGCCTCAGGTAAAGGTGGTTTTGTCAGTTGATGATAGAAGAAAATTTGCATCATTTTTTGCCTTGTTAATTGCGATTGATCGAAGAGAAAATAAAAGAAAAGCTTCCGCCGTCGCCAAGGCTATGGCGGACAGGTCGGAGAAGAAATCTAAACCAGCAGGGCAAAAACATGATGGGCTAGGTCCGCACATAGATCCTTTACGAAGGTTCTTAAGATAGCACCTATACTATTTTTTATTTTCTGATCTTTTTCTTTTGGGTTTCAGCAATTTCTTTTTAGTTAATTTTGTTTTGTCTGACATAAGCTCGGCTTCGATATCTTCAATTGTTGGTAAACTGCTTTGTAGCTTTTTTGGCAATGATGCTAATGTTTTCGTTACATACTCAGCAACACCTATCGGCTTATTAATATCACGTAAGGCATATTCAACCTTGAGTTTCTTTTTACTCTTGCATAGCAAAATGCCAATAGATGGGTTATCAGTTTTTTGTTTTAGAAGATCATCAACAGCTGAAAGATAGAAGTTTAATTTACCTGCATATTCAGGTTTAAAATCTGTGTTCTTTAGTTCAACAACACAAAAGCAACGCAACTTGATGTGGTAAAACAAAAGATCAAGATAGTAATCATCACCAGCAACTTCTATATGATATTGCCTGCCAATAAACGCAAACCCTTTCCCCAACTCTAAAAGCAATTTTTGTATATGATTAATAAGCCCTTGCTCAAGTTCTGCTTCACGATAACCTTTATCTAATGTAAGAAAATCAAAATTATAGGGATCTTTAAGTACTTCTTGAGCAAGCTCTGACTGAGGAGCTGGCAGTCGTTGAGCAAAATTAGTCACGGCTTTGCCATGACGCTTATAGCTTTTTGATTTGATCCAATCTTCTAAAGCAGCCCTACTGAGACCATACTCAATGGTTTGCTGCGCATACCATAAGCGCTCCTGCGTATCTTTAATTTTTTGTATGATAATAACGTTATGCCACCAGGGAATTTTTGCGATTGGGAGCTCATTTAAGAGTCGCGCAGCTTGCGCGACTTTTGCATAAGCAAGATAAAATGCCCTCATTCTAAAAATATTCGCACGAGAAAAACCTTGAATCCCTGGAAACGCACTTTGAAGGTCTTTACACAATCTTTCAATAACTTGAGCCTTCCAATCTTCTTTCTCTTGTTTTTCAACAATTGATTTACCAATATCCCAATAAAGCAGAATTAGTTCGCTATTAACAGCAAGCGATGCTTTGAGTTGGGCTTGACTCACTCTGCTTTTTAATTGCTCCAGAAACGATGCGTAGCTTGAAGTACTGCTTGGTTTTTTGCTCGCCATTAAATCTCCTCGGAATAAATCTGTTTGAATTTAACAGGAGTAATCATATACTACCCAGTTGTAGAATAAAAAGATTATGCATTTTCACCCATTTTCATATCCACAAACTACCAAAATACTGAGCAAATAAATCAATACCCTCTTGGACTTTGATGCGATGCTCATCAAATTTTGGATAATATTTTTCTACGACCGGGTGCGTAATTTCTGAACTTCGATCCCATTCTAAAGAATTCAAGGCACCATCTTCTTTTAAAGCAGCAAATCGTTCTTTATCCAGCTTGGCCAACTTTTTTAATTCTTCACGATAGGGTTTAAGCGCTTGTTCGCTTTCTTTGAAATAATTTTTTCTTTCAGGGCCGTCCCAGTTCCCATGCTTTGCTATCCATTCAAAAGAGTAGACCATCTTATCTAAACATTCTAACCATTCATCAAATCGATCGGGATTATCAGATCCTTCTGGCTTGAGAGGATCGGGAGCAAAGGCTGCTGGATAACCACACATGGGATTTTTTCCATTATAAAGATTTCTATATTTTTTGAGAAATGGATAGATAACTTTAGCAAGTGTTGCATCTCCATCCCAAAGATCTCCTTTTTCAATAGTAACCCGTGTTTTATCCCGGCCGGTCTTGCCATATTTATGTTCTATCAACACTTTCATCATAGTCCTTGTTTTTTGTGTTATCCAAGAATAATTCAAAAACACAATCTGTGTCAAAATTCTAAGCAACAAAAAAGCCTCTGACTTTTATATCAGAGGCTTTTTAATTTTTAGCGCCATCTTTAATCTTCGAATAAGCGAAGACTGATGGCTTGCCATTCGTAGCTTGCCGAGCGGTAGCCCGGATAAGCGTAGAATGGCTCCCTGAGCAGGACTCGAACCTGCGACCTAACGATTAACAGTCGTGTGCTCTACCAACTGAGCTATCAGGGAAGACATTTCACTTATTAAGGTCCCAATGATGGGACTTATATGGCTTGCCAGGCATTTCTTACAGAAATGACTGGTGGGCGAAGCGGGATTCGAACCTGCGACCCCCTGCTTGTAAGGCAGGTGCTCTAACCAACTGAGCTATTCGCCCTCTCTATTATTTCACGTATTTCATGATGTTTTTACGAAGTGATTAGGCAAATGCCACTCAGCTCGTTCTTCACAATGATTATCATGGAAGATTAAATTAAAACGCGTATTTAGTCAAAATATTTCTTACTATTTACTGTTATAATTCATAACAAATTCAACAAGCAATCGAATTCCAGCACCGGTTGCACCTTTGCCAACATAATTAACACCTGGAACGTCATGCGCAGTGCTTGCAATATCAAGATGAACCCAACGCGCTTTTTCAACAAATGTTTCTAAAAATGCCCCACCGACAATCGTTCCTGCCATGTAAGCAGGTGATGATGTATTACTGACATCGGCAACTTCAGAACTAAACGCTGGTTTATAATCGTCGCTCAATGGTAAACGCCAAACGCGATCGCCCGTTGTTTTCCCCAGCTTACATAACGTATCAGCCAAGATATCGTCTCTTGTTAATAACGCCGTATAAAAGTGGCCAAGCGCAATAGAACATGCTCCGGTCAGCGTTGCAATGTCGATCATGATATCTGGTGTATAAAATTTTTCGGCGTAACATAACGTATCTGATAAAACTAAACGACCTTCGGCGTCGGTATTTTTAATTTCGATCGATTTACCGTTCATGGCTTTGACAACGTCATCTTGACGAGCTGCTTTTCCGCTGGGCATATTTTCAACAATTGGCGTCAAACCAATGACGTTAATGTCTGGTTTTAGTTGTGCAATAACTTTCATAGTCGCAATAACTGCCGCAGCACCTGACATATCATACTTCATGCCAGTCATGCCCGTTGCAGGTTTAAGACTAATCCCGCCTGTATCAAACGTAATCCCTTTGCCACACAGTGCAATCGTCGGAGCGCCAGATTTTTGGGTGCGATACTCAAGAATAACAAACTTGCCTTCTTGCTCAGATCCTGCGTCGACAGCACAAAAAGCACCCATGCCGAGCTCTAATGCTTTTTCTCGTCCAAAAATTGTACATTTTAAATCGTGTGCTTGCGCTATGATGCGCGCTTCTTCACTCAGTACGAGAGGGGTCATAATATTTCCTGGCAGATCGATCCAGTCACGTGCCTGATTGATTGCTTTACCAATAATATCGCCAGATTCAAGACACGTTTGATATGTTTTGATATCACACTGTTCGCTTACTTCTATGTATAAAATACTCTCCCATGGTGCTGGGGCCGATGATTTAAATTGCGTAAACTCATAGTTTGCCATATGCGCAACAGTCGCAAGTTGTTTGAGTAACTCTTGCTCTGTAATATTACATGTTTTTGTATCTGGTAAAGATAGAACTGCGGTTGGAATCGCTAATTTTTTCATACGCTGAATAACAGACGCATACGATCTGCGTAAGACTTCAAGATTGATATCCCACGATTTGTCCAGTTTGCCGACGCCTGCAAAAATCAACTGAATAAGTTTGCCATTGCGCATGCCGGTCAAAACAAATGTTTCGTTTTTTTTGCCGTTAAACATATGCTTTTTTAAGATAGATTTCAGATGTGGATAAAAGTCTTGTTCGATTTTCTCAAGCGTTGCAAGATCTGACATAGAATCAAGATTCTCACGCATGAGAAAGATGTACCCTTCAACGTCATTATCCCAAAATTTTTGTTGTGTAAGTTTTAGAGAAATCATAATGCCCCTTTATTTTCTTGCAAGCTCAAAAGCCCATGCTGAAGAACCTGTAAAGACAGTAACGCACATTTTAAACGCGTCGGACCCATCTCGAGCCCAACCATGGCTATGATATCATTTTTCGAAAGACTTAGCGCAACATCTACCGATTTTCCTAGACAATGTTCTGTTAACATCGATGCAGTTGCTTGGCTAATAACACAGCCAGATCCTGAAAAACCAAGATCCGTGATAATATTTTCATATATTTTGCCCTCGATGGCAATGCGATCACCGCACGAAGGGTTCAGTTCGCTGATGGCAAAATCGGGATTGGGTACTGATTTATTATTTCGTGGATACTTGTAATGATCCATTAATTCTTCTTGATAAAGCATATGCTTTATAACTCCAAAATTTTATTTAAATTTTTACTCAAACTTTGGGTAGACGCTTGAGTACGTAATACCATAACAATATCGGTAAGCTCTTGAAGTAAAATTTCTACTTCTGTAATGGTATTATACACACCAAAGCTTACCCGTAATAACGCATCAACTTCGAGTAAATTTACCAACGGCTGCGCACAATGATGTCCGGCTCGCACTGCTATATTTTTAGCACCAAGATATGATGCGATATCATGTGGATGTACACCTTGAATTGCAAAGCTTACTAAATGTCCGTGTTGTCGCAACCAATTTTTGTTGCCCATAATCCGAATACCTGAAATTTGTTCGAGTTTTTCCAGCCCATCGATAAGCACCGAACATAAGCGCGCTTCATGTTTTTGTAATTCGTCAAAATTAATATTTTTGTTTATATACTCGATCGCAGCACCCAAGCCAAATACTTCGGCAATAGGCGGCGTTCCCGCTTCAAATTTTTGGGGGCTTTTAGCCCAGCTTGCACCTTCAAACGAAACTGAAAAGACCATTGAGCCGCCTACTTGATAGGGCTGGACGTCATCATGCAGCGCTTGTTTTATGTATAAAACGCCAACACCCATCGGCCCCATCATCTTGTGCCCTGAAAATACTAAAAAATCTGGATTAAGTTGTTGTATATCGATACGACGGTGCATGACAGCCTGAGCTGCATCGATAAGAACGCGTGCTCCTACAGAGTGAGCCTGAGCAATAAGAGTTTCAAGCTCTTGCTGAGTATGGTCCCAGACTTCTCCAAGAACATTTGAACTATAGGTTACAGCAAGTAATTTTGTTCGCGACGTTATATAGTTTTCTGGATTTTTAAACGTATATGTTTCTAAATCTAACGGGATAAAAACAAGCTTGGCGCCCGTCTTTTGTGCTACGCGCTGCCATGGTAATAAATTTGCATGATGTTCAGCTTGTGTTAATACTATTTCGTCATCTTGTTTGAGATGTTGTTCTGCCCATGAAGCAGCAATAAAGTTTATACCCTCAGTTGTCCCTTTGGTAAAAATAATCTCTTCGGTATGTTTGGCATTGATAAAATGGGCAACTTTTTCGCGGACTGCTTCGTAATGCGTCGTCGAACTTTCACCAAGTTCATATAAGCCCCGGTGAACGTTGGCATTCATTGACGTATAAAAACGTGAAAGAGCTTCGATAACAATGGCAGGCTTTTGAGCGGTTGCACTGGTATCGAAATAGATCAGCGACCCCGATTTTTCAGATTTTTCGGGTCCTGGTTTTTGAGAAAAAATAGGAAAGTCTCGACGAATTTTTAGTATATCCATAAATATTTATTATTTTTTATTATAGTTTGTCGAAAAAAAAGATTATAAGCCCCACCTGTAAAACACTAAAGTATTTCTACTTTACCATTCTTTTTATTTTCTTTTTAGTTTTATCTCTTGCTTATACATAAGTTTATAGATAGAAGAAAATAGGTCTAAATTCAAAGAAATTATTTGAAATCGCGCAATAAAACGATCTTTTCAGCCTGAATAGACCCAGAAACATTGACAAAACCAGCACATTTTGGCTATCATGAACTCCCCGCTTGATCACATCTAACGCCCTAGAACGTCTAGTAACACCACATAAAACTCAAAATAAGTCTAAAAATCTCATACACAGTATTGGAATTATGAAAAAAACTAACTTTTTATTACGTAATTTTTTGTTGCTCTCGTTAATTTTAATATCGTTTATTTACCCTCAAGCCAAAACAGATCAAGATATAGATCAAGAGACAGGTCTCAAGCAATTTTCTTACACCTATACAACAGAAATTGGCCAGAATGACCAACCAGGTTTTGAGCTTAATCCCATAATCGAAAAGTTTGCGCTCAAACTTAATAGTCATCTTAATCAATCGCCCTATTTCGATACATCGTTTATTGTAAACACCAAAAAAGTTCGCGCTCATCATCTCAAGCCTAAACATTATCACGCAAACGTTGGAATACTTTTTAACGTAAAAACAAATACAAACCAAATTATTCGTTGTACCTTTTTTGATCGTAACAGCGATAAACTTATGATTGTTGGAGCAGGCTTTACCAACCCACGTGAGTACATGTCACCATTTATCGATATGTTTCCCGATCATGACGTTCTTCTGTTTGATTTTCGCGGACACGGCTATCAGGAATTTAAGCTGGGTGATATTAATACATGGCCCATGAATCTTTTAGAAATCGTCCCCGGCGTTAATATTGACCCAAATGAAGTAACGCTCGGCCAGGAAGAAGATCACGACGTTGCAGCTATTGTAACCGCGTTTAAAAAGCGCAAAACATACACCGAAGTTCATGGTCTTGGCGTATGCTACGGTGCGTTTGTATTTTTAAAAACAGCAGCACAGTTTCCCACGATATTCGACAGGCTCATTCTTGATGGTTGCTGGCTTTCCCTCCCTCTTTTTGTTGAAAAAGTTCGGAAAGATCTTAAGACTATTTTTAACCCTCAAACAGGTGGCTGGAGCACCCATTGGCTTTTTGGTAACCCAAAATTTATCAAAAACTTGGAATGGAGCGTCGTTAATATTTTTGGCTTAAAGTTACACGACCTATCACTTGCAGATTATCTTCATAAAATAACCAAAACAAAAATATTATTTTTCTATGGCAAAGATGACCTCATGGTACACCGCAATGAGTTTGAACAAATTTGGAATGGTCTTAACGTTGAAAAAAATGTGGTTATTACATCAAACCCTCACGTACGCAACCACTGGAAACAAAAAGAGTTATACAAACTTATTTGTGATTTATTTTTGCACCTTGAGCAAAAAGATTTTACGAACTGTTTACAAAACCCTCATTATTTAGCACAGTATCAGGCAAGCCTATTGACGAGTACGCTTGAAGAAAAAGCTTGAACTAATTTATAACTAATTCATAAAATTTTGAGATTACGGGTATTACGAGATATTATGATAAGAAAAATTTTTATGCGCACATCTATAAACACAAACATAACTATCTTGGCGCTGGTCATCGCGCTTATGTCATGTATACATCAAGCCGACGGTGCAGGGCGCACAAAAAGTCGTGCAAAAAAAAGAGTCCCGCGTGAAGAACAAGCAATACTTGCTCGAGAGCAGCTAGAAAAACGGGCAGACGATGCTCTTGCCGGGATGGACAAAATACTAGCTGAAGCTACTCCCGATGAAAAAACAGCCCGTCCCAGTCGTTATGGCTTTACACCTCCAGCGCCCATTCCCGAATTAGAAAAAAAAGCACCAAGCTTTGTCAAAAAACATGAACAGCTTATTAATATGCTGCGAAGTTTGTTGCATATCCCCTATATCGTTACGCTTGATAGCCAAAACTCTAAAACAATCGCTTCTTCCGCACTTGTATCAGCCCTTGCAACAGATTCACGCTTGTTATATGAATTATTACATGAACAAAAAAATACATCGCTGCTCAAGAATATTCTATGGAATTTACCAAAAGCATGCGGTTATGGAGCGAGCGCTGTGTATGAATACGGACGCTTTATGAAATCAACGGAGATCGCTGAAAAAAATAAAGTTTTTGAGAAACAATTGCGCAGCATAAAAATTCAACAAACGATTCAGTTAATTTTAGAGTTATGCCTCAGAGGTTTTGTGTATAAAGTATCACTCAATTCATCAGACGACGGCAAAACCCAAAAATCTATGTTACGGCCCATTGCAGAAATTGCTGACATTGTAGAACTGTGGAGATTATTGAGCCGTTATAATACATTTTTTCTTGAGTCAGATCAGCCAGGACAAGCTATTAAAGAACTTGACGGACAACAAAACCCAATTAACCCAATTGTTGTAGCAAGCTAATTTCTCGCGATAAAAAAGGGTATCATGAAGCTCGTATTTCTTTGTGTTACTCTTACTTTTTTTACCCTTTTCACGACGCAAATATCAAGCATGCACGTTACGCTCGATATTTCAAAAAATCAAGAACAACAAGAGCCCCTGCTCAAACATATTAAAGAAGAAGAAAAAGAAGAAAAAGTCTGTTCTATTTGTCTTAGTTCAATCGAACAAAAAGAAATTATTTGTATAGTCCCATGCGCGGGCGTACATCAATTTCACAAAGCGTGCATAGATCCGTGGTTTTTGAACAATACCACATGTCCCTTATGCAGAGAAGACCTCGCAGAATATATACAAAAAAGTCGAACATGCTTTCAAAGATTTAAGATAAGACTCGCAAAAATATGCGAAGTTGCTCCTTACGGAATAATTATCGGAGGGGTTGTTGTGTATCTGATCCATAGGACCGCACAAGAAATTAGTCTGTACCATCATCCATAATTTTTCAAAAACAATATTTTTTTAGATACACTGGCAATTTTTTTTAAACTACAATACTATTGCTCACGAGAGTTTTTGGTATATTTATTTTTCAAAAAAATTATGGGCTGTCGCTATGAACGCAATCGTATTAATCTGCGTTTTTTCTATGATGGTTGCTACGTCATCAGTCTCAGGCATGACAGATACTAAACCTCCTGTTGGAACTGACGGCACGTTATTCGCTTCAGCAAAAGTAAAATTTGTAACCGGTTGCGTTTTGGCGTTCATGGTTCTAGCACAGATGACATCACCTGCGGGCATATCTCCAGAAATAACTACAAGATCACAACCATTTATTATTGATAACAATGTTTATTTCGATGATCGCGTCCATATGACGCAATCAGAATTTCTTGCTACACCCCAAGCCCAAAAACTGTTATGCAAATATGATCCCCTGAATATTCATGAGCTTAATACGACCGTTGCTGCAAACATGGATATAGAAGATGTGCTCATGAGCATAAAAAACCATGCTCAGGCTTCAGAAAACCCTGCACGAAGTCTTGATCTCAGGACATGGTGCGCATGGGCAAAGAAAAAATTTTGGGGGCTGTTTTCAAAAACAAAATTGATCTGGCGAAGCGTGAATCCGGCTCGCCCAGAAACATTGCTCGTTTATGATTATTGCGATAATCCTTCTAAGCATGAACTGATTTCCGGCCCAACGCTCGATTGCCATGGTGACCAAGACAATCATGAGCAAGCTCGGTTATTAGAATTTGATCGAGACGTCGCAGTACATGCTATAAAAGTAGGCCCCCAGATGTCAGACAATTTTGACAATAATGATTAAGAAGAAAAAAGAGTAAGAAGTAAAAAAATAAAAAAAGAGAGAAAAACTTATGCTACTTCGCTATCTAAAAATTCTATGTACGGTATTTTTAATAACTATAGTTTGCCCGGCAATACATGCATTAGAACAATTTCATGACGTTGTTTTAATTCTTGATCCAGAAGAAGCGGACACTACGCGTGTCGGCCACATTGGTGCTTTGACCGCACAGTTGAAACTTGGTACGTATGACGAAGTCCCCATGATTGTATCAGGATCACTTGAGATGAGTGGCCTACTTGCATCGACAGTACCAGAAAATGTCCAGATGTTAGAAAAATATAAAATGGCTATCGGAGAAGCTGGAGAAGAAAGAGGAGAGGCAATTGCTCAAGTGTTTGAGCACAGTGTATCTTCACAAGCAGCGGGTGATTTTAAAGCGTGCTTGATTAGCATGACCAATGAAAAATGGTATGTCTATGCGCATAAAGATCAAGATTTGTTATTGAAGGTGCCAAAATCGTATATCGGGAAAAACGTTGATACAACAAAATATCCCGATCCTGATGAACAGGTTGAACGATGTGGTTTTAGGGTACGCGGTAAATATTCTGAGTTGGAAAAAGTTCCCGATGTTACCAACGATGCACTCCTAGATTTTTTGAAAAAGCGGGCGGCAAAAAAAGCAGGAGCAAGAGATGATTGGAGTCTTCAAAAAACCCGTCATAATTTTATCCAGGCTCTTCAATCATTTTTTGTTTTGGCAGGTGAAGATACAACGGGCGCCCGTTGGTTTTTTTATTGGAGTGGCCATGGCGGACCCGTGGGTCCACACAAGGGGAACGTCATGACAGAAGAAAAACAATGGAGAGAGGTAACAAAATTTGATTCAAGTTCTGCAGTTGTTGTGGGGGTGCCATTCAACGATTACCAAGAAATGCTCAAATTTTTTCGAGAACAACTTCGCGTTGCCTGGTTATCGAACATTAACTGTTTCCCCGGTGCACAGAAGCAGTGGTTTATAGAACAGGCACTTAAAGATATAGACGCAGACTTTCCCGTCGTGTTGATTGGTCAGGGTAGTTCTTATGTTTATTCAAATATCATGGGAACTGCTTTGTTTGAAATTCAGGAAGAGGGAGATAAAAAAAAGCCGGTCATAAAATTTAAATATAGTTTAACTGATTATTTTAAAGCCCTGAGACTTTATTTTGGTGATGCACGTCAACGCGAAGAGTTTATTAAACGTACGGCAGATAGTGATGCACATAGAAAAACAACGGTCGATTTACTGGCAAATATTATCAAAAATATGATTCGTGAAGATCGAATTCTTGATTTTAATAATCAACCATTTATTTATTTCCCTCATATTGGTGTGTTTGGAGCTGTTGGGATTGATAAAAAAATACAAATTATCACCAAGCTTGTTGCTCAAGCACATGAATTTGAAGGGAGCTCTATTGATGTATCAAAGCAAACTGCAGCGCTTGTGTATCCTGCAATCATTCGACCTCCAGTGATATTGGGGGATACAACATTAGTCGTGTCAGAATTAGCGTCAACTCCAAAGCAAGATTTTTGGACAAGCACTGGTTATCGCTATAGTGTTCAATCGATTGATTATAATCAAATACATCTTTTTAAAGCACTTGAATGTCGCAGCTCTCTTGATCAATGTATGTATAATCTGGTAAAGAAAAACCCGTCTTTTTATAAAGTGTTTCTTATCGAAAATCTGAACTGTTCAAATTTTGAAGATTCAGAAATTGTCATTTCTGATAAAACATCAAATCTTCTCGATATGAAAAATGTTATAGTGCTTATTCGGCGTGCTGGCGAGATATATACCTATGCAGGAGTCGAAGGCACCGTTGATGTTGTTGGTATGGTCGGTACTGATATGTATTCATGCACATGGAATATTAAAGATTTTGAAAAAATTATGCGATCAGAAGCAACGACGGCATTACGATTTATGAAAAATATCGAATTAGAAAAACTTGCATCAGAATTGTTACGCGAGGATGATCTCAAAAAATTTAACAAAGCTGTAGACAAGAACCCTGATCGCGCAATTACTGAGAAAATATTGTTTGATACTTTGGCATCGATTGTCGAAAAAAAATCTCAAAAAGTTACTGATGTCCAAGACATTGGAGCGTTTAAGAAAGTTGTAAGCAATTGGAAAGAACGACAGAAAGAAGCTCAAAAAATTCCCATGGTATCGTTAAAAACAGCACGTACAAGAAACACCGTTGTTCCAAGAAAAACAGGACAAAAAACAGGTGAAGAAACAGCACAAGAAGAAAAAGCAACCCCAATACGAGATACGCGGCAAACAGCAACATATACGAGGTTCTACAATAAAGGTCAGGGACCATTACACATTGCAGTAGACCACAATGATCTTCCAGATGTGGAGAAATTACTTGCATCAGGTATCGATGTCAATATTCGTGACGATAATGGAAAAACGCCATTATATATTGCCTGCGAAAAAAATGTTGATATAAAAATAGTTGAAAAATTACTTATAGCTGGTGCCAAGACCAATATACGCGATAAAAAAGGCGTTGCACCGTTGCTTCAAGCCGCCATAAATCGTAGTAAAACGCTCATAGAACTTCTTTTAGACCATAAAGCGGATATTGATGCCAAGGATAACAATGGAGCAACACCGTTATTATTTCTTGCTCAAAACATGCAAAACCCTAATATTACGATCTGGGAACGTGATGTTGTAGATGCAGCCTATCTAGATATTTTTCAACTATTACTTGATCGTGGAGCAGATATAAATGCGAGGACGCGTGGGTATGGTGACTCGCTATTAGATTACTGTGCCAAGTATCGCTATAAAAAGATTGTTGAACTTTTATTAAAGCGAGGAGCTGACATTAATCGTACTGTTAACGATGGGCAAACTGTGCTTATGTCAGCCTGCCAAACCCAAGAGATTAATGATGCGATTGTTGAGTTGTTACTTATTGCAGGCGCTGACAAGACAATTAATGTCCAAGATAAAAAGAACCAAACTGCGTTGTTTTTTGCGACGAAAAGCTTCTATTATCAGACCGTCGATATGCTACTTAAAAATGGCGCTGATTGGACCATTGAAAGAAATTTCGATAAAGAGCTGGAACAGTTGTCATGTGGGTACAAAAAAAAATTTAGTGAAGGGCATCTTCGTACCCCGTTACAATTTGTTAAAGAATATGAAGCAATAGACCCTGGAGCATATGGTGGCGATGTCCAAAAAGTGATTAAACTCCTGGAAGATTGGGACAAGAAAAAGCCCGAAGAACGTAAAGCTGCTCATGACAAATATTACGCAGATGTAATTATGCCCAAGCGTAAAATTTTTGAAGAAGAGAAAGCGAAAGCAATTAAAGAGCACGAAGAAAAATTGGCAATATTACGTGCCGCAAAAGTTCGAAAAGATACCAAAGATCTTGATGACACAGTTAACGTGCTCACAACGCTTAAGAAAAAATTAACTGAGTTATCACAGACATTATCTGAGCACAATTTTTTTGTTGCAGATACAAAAAAAACACGCCGTATAGAAAAAATGCCCCATTCATAACACGCCATTTTTTTAGGCATACCACTAGCAAAAGTTTTAAAACTAAAATAATATTGCTCCTGAGTATGTTTATTTTTTTAAAAAAAGAAGGGAAGTCTATGAACGCAATCGCATTAGCCACATTTTTTTCTATGGTACTTGTTACGTCACCTGCTTTGTGTATGAAGGACGGAGGAACAGGAGGAGCAGGAGATGGGTCAACACCTGGCGCAGGGTCCACATCATTATCTCCTAGTGTCGCACCAGGTTTCAAACCGAAGCCTGCAAAACGTCGTTGCTGCTCTAGAAGATGTCAGCAATTTACTCTGTTCTTACTCGCATTGACAGGATTGGGCGTAAGTTTACATCAGAACGGTAATTTAGATGGCGTAATAGCAAAATTACCAAATATGATGGGTACTGGCGAAGTTGCTCGAGGAGAACATCGTACCTCTGGAGCTAAAGAAGAAAACGCTGATGCAGAGCAAGATGGCGATGATAATAGAGATGGTGATGAAACAGGTTGTCATCACCATCCTCTGACTCTAGAAGAAGCTCAACAGCTTGAAGCAGCTCGACGGGTTGCTGAATATAGGAAACTGGCTGAAGCTCTTGGTAATAAAACAGCAACTGAATGCGGACCAAACGAGAGAGCAGTATGGCTGGCCGGGGAAGAACTTGGCGAAGGGGCAGGAGAAGACGACGAAGATGCCGAAGGATACGCGGTACAAGAGTAGATAATTAGTTTAAAAGTTTCGAAGTAAAAAAAGCCCAGAAAAATTTCTGGGCTTTTTTTATGCAAGACGTTTTTTAGAGCCTCTACAGCAAACCTTTATTTTTTAAGCTAGCAACGAGTCTATCAATAACCATCGCAAAACCGCCATTGCCAAGCACGTTGGCGCAGGTAATTACCGGATCGAAAAGAATATAGAGCGCCGTAATTAATGACATCATTTGTGCATTAAAGCCTAAATGGCTTTCAAGAATGGGCAGCATGACGATGATACCGCCGCCAGGAATTGCAGCGACTGAAAATTTGGCGAGTACAAAATAAAAGGCAAACGACAGATATTGTGACATGCTTGGTTCAAGCATAGAATAATTTTTAAGTACGGCGTAGGCAAAAATGGGTATAGCAAAACAGTCACCAATAAGATGTATATTTACGGTCGCAGGAATAATCGAACGCACTAAATCTTTATTCTCGCTATTTTTTTCGGCGCCAATTATCGTAAAGGGCATCGCAGCTGCTGACGACATCGTACTAAAGCCAGTGATTGCAGCAGGCAACATATTTTTAATGCTGGTAACAAAAGCTCGAACGTTCCCATTGTTAGCTAGAAAATAAATAAGAGCTATATAACTAAATTGGGCACAGGCGATAACTACAAAAATTAAAGAATAATCTTTTACGATCGTCCCCATAACACCATCATATTGTAATTTGACGACAAACCCGGCGACAAAGAACGGGATAAAATACGTAAAGATATTCAAAATATTCATGACGATAATCTCGAGCTTGTTTGCAACGATGCGAGCGATACTCGGTCTTGTCATTGAAGCAAGCACGCCTAAGATCAAGCCCGCAAACATTGCTTTATCGTTATTGATTAATTTGGGAAGCTCGAAAGACCATCTTGGGACTAGTTCGTTAATAGCACTGGGCAAAATCAATGATAAGTCGAATTGATATACCCACATGCCAACAAAGTGACTCAGAAATGTAGAAATAAAATTGGAGATAATTACGCTTGCAAAAATTAGGCCTATGATCTTGGTCGCACTATTTGCCAGATTAATCGCAGCTTTGAATAATAATGTAAAAATGATAATGGGTAACAAAAAAACGATAACTGATTTGATCGATAAACTTATCGCATAGAGTACTGACTTAATTTCTATGGGAATAAATCGATCTAAAAAAATTATGGCTAAAATAACGGCAAGTAAAATAAGGGGCATTTTTTTACGGAACATACAAGACCTCTTGAATAAATTACGGCGCATCCTTCGAGACAGGCCTAACGGCCTTCCTCAGGACGAGCGCCTGGTTCATACAACTTTTGGGCATAATTAAAAAAAATGATTTTGGGGAAGCAAAGATTACCGGCGCCTGCCGGTAGTGGTAGTAAAGAGAGTGAATGTCGTGTTTTGGGCTAAAATTACATTAATCATATAACGATGTTAAAAAATTTGAGCTTGGGAGTCAAGAGCTTGAAAATCTTGAAAATAATTGGAACTATCAAGACCCATTCGCAAAACCTTATTTTTTAGATACACTGGCACGACTATTGAGATTCAATATGAATTTTTAAAGAACTAAAAATACCGGAGTTTTATGAATATTTTTATTATATTAATCGCATGCCTTTCTATGACACTTATCTCTTTAGAAACATCAAATGGGATGCACTCACTTGATGTCAGTTCTTATTTGTCTTTGGACGATGATCAAGATCGCGATGATAACCAAGATACATCAGAAGATACTCCAGAAGACACTCGACCATCTAACGTTCAATTAATGCGTTCGGTCCGTGCGTTTGACGCTTTAGCCAGTCCAGAGCTCCTAGAAGATTTAGCATTATTAATGGACAATGACGAAGAAACCGATCAAAAAACCATACTTGCAAAAATTAAACAACTACTTGCTCGCGTCTTATGCAGAAGTAACTCTAGAGACACATGATCAGAACTATTCTTATTGCTAATCGTGCCGAAATCGCTTTACGAATTCAAGCGACATGTCATGCTTTGGGCATCAAAACTATTGCTATTTATGCTCCAGAAGATCAATGCGCTTCGTACGTGTATCGCGCACATCAGGCGCATAAACTTTCAAAAAGTGGGTTTGCTGGATATCTTGATCAAGAAGAGATTATTGCTCTTGCGCTTAAATCAGGAGCAGACGCTATTCATCCCGGATACGGCTTTTTGTCTGAAAATAGTAATTTTGCCCAAAAAGTTTTAGACGCTGGCATGATATGGGTTGGCCCGTCACCGGAAAGTATCAGGCTCATGGGTGACAAGAGTACGGCACGCGATATTATGGCTCGCGCTGGAGTTCCCATTGTTCCTGGTATTACGATTGACTTGAGTGTTGATAAGCTAATAGTCAACGAAGGGCGCACCCTTCGAGACGCAGGGCTCCTCAGGGCGAGCGCCATCGAAGAAACCACGGATGAGATAACAATAGAAGTTAAGACAGAAGATCAAATAATAGAAGAGATAAAAAGAGAGAAAAAAGACTGGGCAAAAGAGCAGGCTACCATTATTGGGTATCCGGTTATTCTAAAAGACCCAAAAAGCGGCGGCGGCAAAGCAATGCGCCGGATCGATAAACCAGAAGAGTTTGACAGTGCTTGGAATACAGTTATTTCTGAAGCAGCAAAACTTACCGGATCAACGACACTGGTACTTGAAAAGTATATAACCCATGGTAGACATATCGAAGTGCAAGTTGCCGGTGACGGCAAGAATTTTATTCACCTGTACGAACGTGAATGTTCGATACAGCGACGTCACCAGAAAATTATTGAAGAAGCGCCCTGTGTATTTTTGAGCCAAAAAACGCGTGAACAGATGTACAAAGCTGCTCTTTGTGCAACACAGACGGTAAACTATGATAATATCGGTACGGTTGAATTTATCGTTACCCCCGACCAAAACTTTTACTTTCTCGAGATGAACACACGTTTACAAGTTGAACATTCGGTGACTGAAATGACCACAGGTGTCGATCTGGTTGCTCTCCAACTAGCTATTGCTCAGACGGGTATGCTCACGCTCAGGCAAGAAAATATTTCCCAACACGCTCACGCTATCCAATGTCGAATTTATGCAGAAAATCCCGCACAAAAATTTGCTCCGTCTACGGGAGTAATTAATCATGTTGTTTGGCCTGTAAGCCCCTTTGCTCGTATCGATCATGATCTTGAAGATGGGACGGAGATCACACCATTTTTTGATCCCATGATCGCAAAGATTTCTATTTGGGGAGTTGACAGGGTACAGGCGATTAATAATATGCGTACAGCACTCGAGAACACACATATCCAGGGGATTTCGACAAATATTATGCTTCTTATTAATATTCTGGCGAGTAACGAATTTCTTGCAGGAGAAATTCACACGCAACTGTTAAGCGATAAAAACTATTTCGATGCTGTTTGTGGGTCACCATTAGAAGATAACGAACGAAATATACCTGACGAAATAATTGGCGAGATCGCTGCGTTACTGTTTAAGACAATAAAACAAGACAAGCCCAAGCAAGCTATACACGAAACAATACCTGATTGGTCGACACATTCATCATGGAAAGAACAACGCTGGAAATAACAATGGCAATTAAGATTATAGATAAAAAAAATAATAGCTTGCGTTTTATGATTGATAATCAAGAATACGAAGCAAAAATTATACAGTTTGATCAAGCAAAAAAAATCTTATTTTTTGAAGTTAACAGTCACGTCTATAAAGTAAAAATTATATCATCTGAATCAGATACAACATCGCTCTATCTTTTTAATACCCGTACACAGATCACCGTGAAAACGCCGGATCAAAAACAGTATCAAGAACAGTATTTAGATCATGCGTTTATTCCAAGCTCTCGTACAATAATTACAGGAAACACGATACCTGAAACAGCCCAGAGCTCGGGACAAAAGCTCTCCCCCAAAGACAAAGCGTTAACACTCAAAAGCCCTTTGGCTGGTCGGGTGATTAAAGTTTTGGTCACACCAGGCCAACAGGTTGTCGCCCATCAACCCATAGTCATTATTGAATCAATGAAAATGGAAAACGAAATCTGCGCACCCTATAACGCTTTTATCAAAACTCTTTCAATTACCGAAGGAAATTTGGTACAACAAAATCAAGTTCTGGTAACGTTTGATGAGATACAAAAAGAGATTGAAGGAGAGAATGATGGAGCCGCAAAAAATGGGTATGAGCAAACGGCAATTCAGAATCGGTGATTTGGCCAAAGAGCTCAAGGTAAAAAAATTTGTTATTCGCTTTTGGGAAAAAGAGTTCAATCTTAAATCGGACCGATCGAACGGCGGACAAAGATTTTATACAACAAAAGATTTCGAGACTTTTCTTCTCATTAAAGATCTATTGTATAGCCAGGGCTTTACTATCTTGGGAGCAAAAAAACAGCTTGATGCAGTATTAAAAGGCGACGTTATTCCTGCTCAAAAATATGTTTCTCAAGAATCTCAAGAAGAGTCTAAAAATGCCCTTGCCCAAAGTCATGATGAAGATGGTGATGAAGAAGATGCAGTCGATCTTGAAGATATAGAAGATTCTGAAGAGCTTGAAAAAGTGTTAACAAAACTAGAAACACACATGCACGTACAAACACAAGCACAAGAAAGTTCAGGCGAGGAAGCAAAACAAACGCATAAACAGGCACAGGAAGAAATTATTCCTGCAAGCTCACAAGATTTGATCGCATCGAGCGAATTTACCCCAGGTGCATGTTGTTTGCACGCACAACCAGAAACTATGAATGCAAATGATCAGTCGATCGAGTCTATTGAACAAACAATCAAACAAGCAATCGAACAAGCCAAAGATCAGGCAAAAGAAGAACTCCAAGAACAGCTCAAAGAACAGCTGGCAGAACGGCTCGAAGCACTTTTGGCTCAAGAACGTCAAAAAATACGTTTAGAGTTTGTTGAGAAGTTAGCACCGATCAAAGCAAAGCTGGCTGATTTAAAACGTCTTTTAGAAAATCAGGGGTAACAGAAATAGCGTATATTTTTCGTATTTATTTGTTTTTTGCAGTAATAATCGACCAAATAGGCCAATTGAGATACTATAGAGCTTGTATTTTTATCTTCAAAGATCTTTAAAAACCCCGAAATTGTAGTCGCACCTATCATGATAAAAAACACGCAAGAAACAGAAATAGTACAAGAAATAACACGTGAAAAAGTAGACAATACAGGGATAAAAGCACCTGTTGGATTTTTATTAATTCATAAACCATTAGTTATTACGTCGTTTGATTGTATTCGGCACATTAAAAAAGTGTTAAAAATGAAAACGAAAATCGGACATGCTGGAACGCTGGACGATTTTGCCCAAGGTTTGCTCTTGATTGGTATTGGCCGCGAAGCCACACGTATGATTACACAGCTTACAAATCTTGATAAAGCGTACGAAGTAAAAGCAAAACTTGGCGAACTGACCGATTCGTTAGATTTTAATGGGAAAATTCTTGAGACTCAAGAAGTACCTGCGCTAACGTTGAACACAATTCAACAGGCAATTGACGCGCTAGGAAAATCGTACGATCAAATCCCCCCGATTTATTCTGCACTCAAGCACGAAGGTCGACCGTTATATAAACTTGCTCGTAATAATTTATTGAGCGACGAAAAGCTGACAGAAATCGCACAAACGAAATCTAGAACCGTGACGATTCATGAAATAAAATTACTTGATTATCAAGAACCGTTTTTTACTTTTACAGCCCATGTTTCTAAGGGGACGTATATCAGGTCACTTGCTGACGATATCGCACAGAAATTACAACTGCGAGCAACAACGCTTGAGCTATCGCGCACAAACATTGGACCGTTATCGCTTGGACAAGCTGTGAAACTTGAAGATTTAAAAACACGGCAAGATCTTGAAAATAAAATAATCTCGATCGAAATGCTGCAAGGCTTGCTTCAAAAATTTTAATGTATCCCGTACGCAATTATCATAGCAATAAGATCTTCTACCATTACTCGTAACCTTAAAGTCTCTTGCGTAGATTTTAGACGAGCTCGTTGTTGTAGCTCTATGGGTCTGAGTAAAGCTGCAATATCTGGTGGGGCAACTTCAGTTGCACGTCTTCTATCAGCATCAAGTAATGTAAGATCAGCACCATGTGCCAACAATGCTTGAACTGTTTCGAAATTCACAAAAAATTGCTGGGTAAACAATGGTGTTTGTTGTTTTCTATTTTGAATATTTACTAAAGCACCTGCAAAAATAAATGTTCTTAACACGTCAATTTGCCCGTACTGATGAGCAAAATGCAATCCGGCAAAACCACCATCATCTTGCATATTCACGTTAAGACCCGAAATACCTCGTAATACCAAGCCTAACAACTCTGCAGTTAGAGCATATTTTGCAACAAATTCATGATCCGTTAGTATATTATTGATCGAACGACAAAGAGCCTTTGGACTAGAACCATCAAGTCTTGCTTGAACATCAGCTATCAATTCAGGCGTTGGAGTAATAACAACAACAACCGGCTTTGCGTCACCACCTGAATCAACAGACATCGACCGCGGTTTTTGTTTTGTTACATGAAGATTTGAAAGCATTCTCGTCAGTCGCGCAAATGCACTCATACTTCGTGGTCTTGGAGCAACAACAGCTTTGGCTTCACCAAAATTTTGTACAACAATGTGTCCTGCTTCACGGTTTGGCTCAACAAGCATTGCCTGAACAACGTTTATAACAAAAAAAGATCCTGCAAAAAAAATTATCTGTAATTTTGCCAATCTCATGAATTTCGTGAATTTCATTAGATTACCCATTTTTTAAAAAAACTAATATTTCTAAACTTAATCGGGAGTATGGCAAATAGCTGAAAAAATACCAACAGAGTCTTGTAATATTTTTGATCACCAAAATATCTAACGTCGGTTAGGTAATTATATTATGCAGCCGCCGCTGTAGCTATCGTCGAGAAGCACTGACATTCTACGATAGGAGCCCATTCTTTATTTAAACCCCGAACTTCTTCAAACTTTCTTGCTGCCTTCTTATTATCATATGCTTGTGCAATGTCATAAGGCGTTTGGTGCTGATAATTGCAGTAATCTTTTGGTTGCTGCCCAAAGCTTAAGAATTCGTCAATGCAGCTATTAGCTTCGTCATTGTTTGCAGCAGCAAGTGCATGAAGGAACATATCTCCGTTCGCGTTAAACGCACAACAATTAACAGCGTCTGATTGCAGTAACAAACGATAGAACGTAAATCTACCACACTCAATTGCATAAAAGAGCACGCTATCATTTAGTTTTTTAAATATTTCTGGCGTTTGATTGGGTAATAAATCTTCTATAATATATTCATTATCTAGACGTTCTTCTAGCCTAAGATCAAACGAGCCCAATGCAAGAATACGGTCAATAGCATCAAATACTTGAACCCAATTTACGTGCCCAGATGCATCCACTTGAGGAAATTGAGCATAACTCATCACCGCTACATCAAACTCAGCCTTTGGCATTGTAAGCAATTGCTCACAAAATTTCTTGGGATCTATTTTTTTAATGTTACAACCGCAATTATGACAACAGGCTGACTCTTTAGCTTCTTTGCCAGCTTGCTCCTCGCCAGTAGCTGCTTGCACTGATGCTACGTCAGCAGATCCGGCTGTTTTTTGATCTGCTGTTTTTTGATCTATGGAACCACCGAGAGCATCGTAACCCATGGCGTGCATGTTATTAACGCATGATAACATACTGACAACAATCGCAAGTATCTTGATGTACATGAAAACTCTTTCGTATAAAACAGAAATTCGATCAGTTAAAAAATAACGGATCGCAACTGTACCTGAGTTTTTATTTAAAACAAGTATTATGGTGATTTATGATTTTTTGGAGTTATGGTTTGCGGGCTTGCGCAAAAGCATATACAAGAATATTAATGATAAAAAGAAGATTGTGGGTTTTCGGTCGAAGAAAGAACTTTAAAAGATTGGTTTTTAGAAAATTGGTTGCGGGGGCTGGATTTGAACCAGCGACCTTTGGGTTATGAGCCCAACGAGCTACCAGGCTGCTCTACCCCGCGATATAATTTCAAACTTAATTTTTTTTATGACTTAGTGCATGCAGTAATGTTTTTTCAAACCCACTAAGTTCATTCATTATAGATGCAACCAGATGATTGTCAAACAAAAAAATAATTTATATTTTTATGTGTGTAAATAAACTTTTAAAATCACTGGGAACGGGACATGTATATTCAAACTGTTTATTTTTAAACGTAAATGCGATTTTCCATGCATGTAACGCCTGACGATCGATTAAGGATGACTTGGTCCCGTATACAGCGTCCCCAAGTATCGGATGACCAATTGCGGCGAAGTGAACGCGAATTTGATGCGTTCTCCCGGTAATAATCCTGGCTTCGACCAGTGCTGATTCAGGATAATGAGCAAGCGCTTTGTAAAACGTTAGAGCTGGCTTGCTTGCAAAGCCTTGATGAGACATCTTGTGTCGTTCTTTGTAGTCGCGTCCAATGGGAAAATCAATCTTACTCTCACGGTCTAAATTATAAGCAAGATGACGATTAAGATGAGCATCTTGATGCTTGCCGACAACAGCTAAATAACTTTTTTGAACTTGACGATCTCTAAATAATGCAGAGAGAGCAATTTGTGCAGGAAGATTACGTGCGATAATTAATAGGCCCGAAGTATCTTTGTCGATTCGATGAATAATTCCTGGCCGTTGAGGATCGTCAAAATTGGCCAAATCTTTAAAATAATGCAGTAGACCATTGACGAGTGTGAGCTCGCTATCGCCCGTATGCGCTTGATGTACCAGTAAGCCTGCGGGCTTATTGATAACAATAAAGTCATCTTGAACATCAATAATGCCAAAATCGACAGGAGAGGGCTCAAGATTATATTCTCTGTTTTTTAACGTTACACGCACAGTATCGTTTTTTTTGAGCATAAAACTGCTCTTGTCAACAGCATTGTTATTCACAAGAACCATACCAACATCGATAAGATCTTGAAAATAGGTTCGTGAGTAATCGGGAAAATGCTTGAACAAGAATTTATCGAGCCTGATCCGTACAAAATTTTGATCATCACAGGCAAAAATAAGAGGTTCTTGTGATACGGTACTTTTCATCATGGGTTTTTATGGGCTCTTAAAATAAAATAATTATGCTTTGTTTTAGTCTGAAACGTAAGAACGTTAACAATTCATTTGCTTTGCGAGATAGGACGGCTATTATAATAAAATCCCCCTTTTATTTTAGTATAATTTATTATACAATAAAGTCAAATAGAAAATAGCAGTTAATTCCTAATGAATTGGAGCGTATCATGTTGAAGGTAAAAAAGATACTTTTCCAGATTGAAAACAACATTGACGCGACCCTTTATGAAGATACTGCACTTGGAAGCGACCTCTGGAAAATTCTTTTGCAACAACATAGTGCTGACATTGCTATGCTGATCTGCAAATTTGACCACGACAGGCAAGAAGCGCTCTTCAAAAAACTCCCACGGGATCTTGCCATCAAAGTTTTTAAAAAGATTACTGCCTTAATTCAAGCAAGACTGCTCGTAACCATCGATCAAGACTTTGCAGCAGCAATTTTAAAAAGTATGCCTGCCGACGAATTGACTGATTTATTCGATCACCTCTCTGACGAAAATCTTGAAAAATATCTCAAATTACTTCAAGGCAAACAACGAAATCAAATTATTTCGCTCTTAAATTTTAATCCACGTTCTGCTGGCGGAAGAATGAACAGCGACGTTTTAACGCTTCAAAAAGAGTTTACGGTAAAAAAGAGCATAGAATTATTGCAGCGCATTGGACCAACAAAAGATATAATCCCTCAAATATTTGTCACAAATAAAGACAATCTTTTGGTCGGTCATATCACATTAGATAAGTTGGTGCTCAGCAAGCCTGAAACACCGCTTTCGGCTATTATGAATAAAAACGTGCTGAGCATATATGTAGATGAAGACCAAGAAGACGTTGCAAATCAGATGCATCACTATGGGCTTTTATATGCTCCCGTGATTGATAAAAATAAACATTTTTTAGGCGTAATAACCGCAGATGACGTATTCGAAATCATAAAAGAAGAAGGCAGCGAAGACGTCTATCGCATGTTCGGGCTTATTCCCATCGAACACAGTTATTTTACAACCCCAACGTGGCGGCTTGTTTGGCAACGAGGCATCTGGCTTGTCGGACTTTTAGTATTGCAAAGTGTCTCGAGTATTATCCTAAAAAGTTACAGTTCGATTCTGAATCAGTACACAATAATTGCAATCTTTTTGACGATGCTCATCGGAACCGGTGGAAATGCTGGAAATCAGTCTGCAACAATCGTTATACGAGGGCTAACAACCAAAGAGATCACCCGGCGCAATGCGTACAAAGTACTCCTACGAGAAATGGGTATTTCGGTTATTATGGGGCTTATTCTGGTCGTCGTTGCTTTTGCCCGAGTCTACTTTTCATCCGGTGATATGCGCAGTACACTTGCAATTGTCTTAGCCCTTTTCTTAACGGTTGTAACGTCGATGCTTCTTGGATCACTAATTCCTATCATGCTTGAACGATTCGACATAGATCCTGCACATTCTGCAGCACCATTTTTAGCGACTTTAATGGACATTTTAGGTGTTTTAATCTATTGTATTGTGTGCAGCAAAATTCTTGGATAAGCTATGTACAAGTTGTTTTGATCTTCGAAATATACCGGTTATCGCAGACATACTGTATTATAAGATATAAAAATTATACAAATATGAGAAAATATGCGATATTTGCTTGACAAGAAACGCATATTTCTATAATTTCTTTGGATACGTCGAGCCGCTAGCTCAGTTGGTAGAGCAACAGCCTTTTAAGCTGTGGGTCGTTGGTTCGATTCCAACGCGGCTCACCAGTCTTCGCTCTTACGAGCTACGTCTGGCTATGCCAGAAAAGAAGACTGTGGTATAAATTAAAGCTTGTTCGCGAATTGCGAAGACTGTCCGACGAAGCCTTTAGGCGAAGACGGACCGTCAGCAGACCAACAAAATTTAATATGAGTAGTAACTCTCGATTCAGATAAATCTTCGACATATCCGTCCCCATCGTCTAACGGTTAGGACACCAGATTTTCATTCTGGTAATAGGGGTTCGATTCCCCTTGGGGACGCCAGTCTTCGCTGCTACGCAGCTTCGTCTGGCTGGCGCCATAAATACAAGATTGATAGTAAAATAAACTTTGAATGTAAATGCGAAGACTGTCCGACGAAGCCCTTAGGCGTAGACGGACCGGCACCTCAAAAAAATTCTATCTATATAAAAATAATTCTCTATGTTTTATTACGTTTATCTCATTAGATCAATTAAGTTCCCAGAAAACATTTATGTTGGGTATACCACCAACTTTAAACAACGTCTTGAAACTCATAATTCCGGTGGTTCTATTCACACCAGAAAAGATAGGCCTTGGGAATTAGTAACATGCATGGCATTTAAAAATATGGATTGCGCAAAACAATTTGAGACTTATCTTAAATCACAGTCGGGTCGAGCCTTTGCGAAAAAACGATTTTGGTAAGTAATCCTATATCTTTGCAATACTTTTCAAGGAGACTACTTGGGTAGGCCAGTAATTTCTTTTTATTTTTTTGAAAAATCTTGATTTAAACCATATACTAAACTAGCAAATGGCATATCAAGACAACTATAGGCATCAATGGCAAGGGGATCAGCATTATCTTTTAACATTTCGACGATGACGTTGGAATAACCAACAACCTTAACCCCAGCTTGTACCATTCGAGCCACTCCGAGTTCTCCTTGCTTAACGGTGAATGCACCTGAGGCATCAACGACAGCATAAACATCATAGCCTTTTCCTACCGCCGTAATTGCTGGGAAAGCGAGACATACATCAGTACTTATCCCAGTCATAATCAATTTCTTTCGACCTGTTTTTTCAATGGCATCACTTACCCGTTGATCATCCCATGCATTAACTGTCGTTCGTTGGATGACCAATATCTCCTTCAATACTTCTTGAAGTTCTGGAATCATCGTTCCCCACATACTTTCTGTCGTTGTCGTAACAATAATTGGGATTTTAAAAACTTTAGATGCCTTTACTAATCCAACGATATTGTGTTTTAGCTCCATAACAGGTATATCTCTTACGCCTGTGTATAAACCTATCTGATGGTCAACTATAATGAGAGCAGAATTTTCCGGCGTAATGGTTTCATAGAATTCTTTTTTAATCATCTCTTTCCCCTTAATTGCAATGATTTCTATTATTAAAATTTTGAATTATTACTGTATATAGTGCAAATTATTAAACAATAATGTCAAATGTTCTTGAAAAAATACAAAACCAATTACTGGATTTTAGATACTTAATTCTTTTACGATACATATTACTTACAATTTTTTATAATTTTATCTTATAGGAAAAATATGTTCTCTATAAAAACCGGCAGCATTTCGTCTATAGCACTTGCTGCAGCATTGGGTATTTTAGGAATAATAGCTTTCAAAACGTATCAACACCAAAAGCAACATGAAGTTATTCTTATAGCTGGAACATCTTCAGCAGGAAAATCATCAATAATAAATGAATTAACAAAATTAATTGGCAAAAATTATCAAGTAATAAAAATTGATGATTTCAACACTCAAGCAGCGCTCGAGCAAAAAGTAAAGTCATGGGGTTGGGATCCTAAAAAATCAACACTTGATGATTTTATGGCACATTATGTAATGACTAAAACAGGCATGAGTCTTGAGATGGGACTACCGTCAAAAGTTGGACAAGCTATCCAAAAAGAAACGTTCGATGCAATGCATATAGCTTTCTTTAAACATGTAAAACTCGCAGCTAAAAAAAGCAACATCATCATCGATACAGTATTTGATACGACTAATAATTTTGATCAATTTTCAACTATTATGCATAGTAATAAAATAATTAAAGTCTTAGTTTATTGCCCGCTTGATCTTATTCAAGAACGCGTTGAAAGGCGAAATCTATCAGGAAAACCTGAAGAGCAGCGTTCTATGTTTCAGGCTTTTACCCAATTTGCTGCTATATATAAATTGCAAGAATCGTCGCACGAACAAATCGTCGATACTATTTCAAGCGAGTGTATGCTGATACCATTAAAAAAAGCAATTGATGATCTGATCAAACAACTTGAACAGACTCAACCAAAAAACGATATTGCTCGGGCAAAATTAAAAGGCGATATAGAAAGCGTTCGTCAATTTTATATGAATTTTATACATCAATTTAAGTTAAATACATTAAAAGAAATTGTGATTGTTCCAATGCATCATTACGATCTTATCGTCAATAGTGGAACACGTGAACCAATCAAAAATGCACACGAAATATTTAACTATATCAGGCACATCACGTACATGCGTGAGTAACGCATGAATTACATGCTTGAATACAATCAGAAAAAGTATTTAATAAGACTTTATTTACTGTGGCCAAAAAACTTGCACAAAGTAAATAACTTATTAAATAACGTATAAAGATTACGCATGACAGATATTTTAACCTAAGCAAAAAGCATTTGTGTGTTTTATAAACGAATGGTAAACTCTTACTTTATTGGCCCAGTGGTCCTAACGCGCATAATAACTAATTGGTGATAAATCATGTACATGTACAAAATCAATCGTATAGCCAAAGGCATCTTTCTTATTTGCATCGGGCTTCTGCTTATCTCTCCTGTTCTGCGCGAACTGTTTGTCAAATATCTTTTGACCATCTGTGGCATCTACGTCATCTATCTCGGAATTCGTAGCATCATCGAACAAAATAATTAAAGCCCTAACTCACCTCAACACCACGAGCTTCTAAAGCTGCAATTTGTTTTGCATACCCAGGACTTCTCTCTAACCCTGGGTTATTAAAAAGCGAAAGCTCTTTAAGCCCTGTAAGCCTATCAAGGCCCGTTATCCGTGTTATCAGGTTTTTGTCGAGCTGAAGATTGCTAAGCTTGGTATTTTTATCGAGTCCTTTTATTTCTGTGATTTTATTCATTGAAAGATCAAGGTGGTCAAGCTTGGTAAGCTGATCAAGCCCTTCTATGGTTGCTATCTCATTGACTTCAAGCTGAAGCCGGTGCAGACTTGTAAGCTGGTCAAGTCCTTCTATCTTTTCTATGTGATTTCCAGAGAGATTAAGATCATCTATGGGTCGAATTTCATTGCGTATGTTCAGGCGATCACTAATCGTGCTTATACGTCTGATCCCCATGGTTTCTAGGGCAACCTCTCCCTCATCAACGTCATTCCCATTTGCATTTTGAACTTCACCTTCTTGAGCATTAATACGCATTATAATGTCTATAGCATCAAGATCATCAATCATTTCGTTATATTTTTTTTGGTACCTGCTCATCGTTTCAAGTTTCACAAAGCCATCAGGCAATTTTTCTATTGCGTTTTTAACTGCAGCTTTATCGCCTGTAGACATTATTTTTTTCACCTCGGCGTTAAGTATGTGTATAGCTGCATCACGCAGCGTGCGAACTCCCCTGCCCCTTGGAAGCTTATTGTACCAATCTTTTAATTTGAAATCAGGCCTGGTACAGTTGTTTCGTATCTCAGCTAGAATCATGGTTGGAGGCAGTCCCTGCAGCCGTTTTTTCAAATCCTCTAATGACAACTTCTGAACGAGTAGAACTCCTGATTTTCGCATGTTCCCCCATGTAAAAGCAATGGCTATACTACCTGGAATTTTACCCGAAATTATTACATCTTTGATCTCTTCTTTTAAGCCTTTTTCTATAAGCTTTTTTATGTGTACCGTTGTTGGATGCGGCCCAAAGAAAGAGAGAGCATTAAATAAAAAAGTAACAAAATCACAATCCATCTCAACATCGGATAACATGGTTTTTTTTGATATTATATAATGGAACATCGCAGGTGTTAATGGAGCAATTACGGAAGGCAATACGGGTTGTTGCGTGAATGCAATTTTTGTATTTTTTCCTACGTGTAGTTTTGACGCTACATTCTGGGGATAAATCAGAACTAGTGATTTTTTTGATGCATCGATTGGTCTTTTAGCATGCCGGCGACTCTTGTCCAAAACAGATGTGAGTGTAAGCACCTCGCCACTTTCAAGACGAGATGATGTGAATACTTTATTCACACCAGGAAATCGCATGAACCAATTTTTTTCATTAATGCTCTCAAAAGCTTTAGCCCAGATATTTTTCAAAACCTCTTCAGGTATTTTAGATCCCGAAAATATAGATCTTTTACTTGATAAACCTAGCCTAATCGACTCAACTACATCGCTATTTAAATTACTCTCCACCATTCTAAAAAAATTTGATACAGGGGGAGCTACATACGTGAGAACACCTCTGCTGGAGAAAGAATATTTGCCAACATGCGCAGCCACTGAAGTGTCTGCAACTCCTAAGGCCGCAAGATAAAAAGAGAGTGATTGGTTTTGTAGCGATTGCTCGATAAACTTTTGATTAACACCACCCGACAAGCAGCTAATCGATAAGACAAATGCGGTTTCACACTTTTCATGTAAATGCGCAAGAAAATCGGTATAATCATGAAACTTAAAATCAGCCACAAAAGAGCGCGTAATGTCAAAATTACCACCACTAAGAATTGGTGCAGCATAAGATGACGTGCCATGACCCGCCAAATAAAGCAGCAATTGGCCTATTGATTCATGTCGCTGTGCCAGCGATGTCTTGAGCCCATCCAATTGCTCTGCAGACGAAATAGCAGCTGCGGGCAGCGTCTGGAATTGAGCCCACGATGTTATCGCCTGTTGTGTAAAGATATTCGGCTCAAAACCACAATATATTAGCGTTAATTGAGTATCATTACCCGCTGCCTTTTTTAGCTTGATATTAAGAGCATCAAGACGGGCAACTTCCTGTCCAAACTTTTTTTTATCTTTAAGAAGACCCATTAACTGCTCTCGAGTTTCTTTGCTTTCAGCACTTTTACTGTTTGCATAAAGCTCTGCCATGTTTCTATCTAAATCTTGGCCCCATATATTTAAAGCAGCTCTGTTTTTACGTATTTGATTCTCGAAAGCAACCTTTTGCTGTCTGGCATAACTCTTGGGAATCATGAGCACTAATGGTTTTGTATTGTGCGTAAAAAATATAAATTCAGAGAGCTTTGGACTAATAGTTTCAAGCAAGAATGAAAAAGGGCGAAGACCAAAAGCAGTATAAAATTTTTGACGCTCTTCAGCTGTAACTCCAGCTGCATTCACTTTTCTCATAGCTTCTAATGCTTGCTTACTCTCTGCTTGTTGTCCTTGTTGAATCAAATTCTGAATGAGAGAAATTGAACAAAGTGTTGGCGTTGAATTTAAGAACATATTTGCCACGGTATATGTCGCTGCCCTATGTTCTGGTTGTGTGGAGGTAAAGTTAAATTCGCTATTGGTATGGTCTAAAATAACAGCAAGATGGTGATACAGCCCACGCTCAGTAAATAAGAATGCTAGTTTATCCTTTTTTTCTTCAGCAACTTTATGCCAACCTTCAGCTATTTCTTTCCATTTCCAGGTCTTACCTGCTGGAGCTTTTTCCAGTTCTCCAGGAGCCGCAATTTTTGGCGCCTTTTGAATTTCTTCTGGATTTTCTTCTTTACCCGTTTCTTTACTTGCTTCTTTACTTGCTTCTTTACTCGATTCTGGACCCTCTGGCAAAATCGTTGGAGAAATGTTCTCTTCTGTTTTCAATTCAGTTGTCGTCACCTCAGCCGGTTGCGTTTTAACCCCAGTTTTCTCAAATTTTGCTGCCGCTTGAAGATTTAATCCAAGCATAACAAACCAAACAATCAACACGCTGAATCTGAATTTTCCAAACATTGTCATCACTACTCTCCCAAGCTTGCTCAATAACAAAATCTTAAATAATATTTTAAATCCCCGTCATAACAGCGTCATAAAAAATACATAAATTTGTCAATTGTATTAAATCTTAAAGATATGAAACCTCGATCATCTATCTCGAAACTGGCAGTATTGCAGTATATTAAACAAAATAACTAAAGATCTTGAGACCCTTTTCATCTTTTTGTTAATCTCCAGAAGAGATTCAATTATTTAATTGTTTTGAATCAAGAGAATAACTATAAAAATAACGATAAAGGAGATGAGATGAACGGGAACGAACCAGGAAAAAATGGCGGGAAAAAGTTTGATATTCGTTTTATTAAGGGACTCATTGCCATTACTTTGGGTGTAATATTAATTGTCCTGTCACACAAAGTCATCTTGTGGATGATCTGTTTTGTTGGTGGGCTTTTATTGGTATACGCAGGTTTGGTTATGCTTGAACTATCGCATGCAGTTAATGCTGTTGACTCTGTAATCGCAAGAATCAAAAAACTTTTATCTTTATAATTTTTTATAATAATTTTACAACAAAAAAAGCGCTGGTCATTTCTTGCAAGAAATGGCCAGCGCTTTTTTGTTGTTTTAGCTTTTGAAACGTTCGTAAAATCTATAATATAGTGTTAATTTCGACGATGTACCAGTGTTAAAGGTAAAGTAGGTTGAACATGCCGCCTATCATGACGCGCCTCATGACCCGGTGCACGTCCTGCACCAAACCGACCTGCACCAGCACGATAAGCAGGTGGAAGTCCGTCTTCTTCGTCTACTTCATCATCATCTTCTTCTTCATATAGTTCGTCATTTTCAAGATCATCGTCACCTAATTCAAATCTAACTCTGACGACAGGCATTTCATCAAGACCACGAAAGGCTCCGTGTGCTCCATCACGACCAGCAACACCACCTCGACCAGGAACCGCATCGTCTGCAAAGTCAACTTCATCAGCGTCTTGAACATCATCACCATCTACTCTAAGCCTGACAACTCTTTCACGAGCACGATTTCTTGGAGCTCTGCACTGTGGACAGTCATTTCGACGCGCTATGTTCCTACCGGCATAGCAACCATCACACATAGCATGATTACATGCAAAAACAGCGATATGATCGTGCTCAGGCTCACGCTCGTCTTTGTCCAAATCACCTTCAGGATTAACCCCTAAGTTTTCATGACAAATAGGACATGCAGCATTCATTGGATCGAGCACTTGCGCACCATTTCTTCTAATCGCTACTCTATTTTCGCCGTCTACGTTAACAAGAAATGCCCGCGGTGGTCTTCTGGCAGCCTGCGCAGCAACTCTAGCCGCTTCTGCTGCAACCCGTGCCTGTTGTTGCCGTTGTTCTACAACTGGATCATAAATAAAAAAATCATCACAAGCTTTTAATACGCTCAAAAATACAAATGCCAGATACATATCAGATTCTAAACTGTCTGGATTTGCATTAATATACTCTGAAAGTGTCATAACTATTGAACAAAGCGCCTGTGCACGAATACGCTTTCTCTTACCAGCAGGGGTGTTTTCATTATTTGTAGCACAATAGACAGCAAGACCCGACTCAAGTGCCGGCAAGATAGTTGTGCGCGCCATAGCTAAAAGTGGTGAACTCTTTAAATATGCAGACAGTTTTTCGCTTAAACCCGCATCTTCTGGAGTCGTCGCTAACTCGCTAGATTTTGCAAGAGCTCCAGTAACCACTTTATTTGTCATATTTTCAAGCTGTTCAAGAGCTGCGATCTTAGTATCTTCAGAATCTTCGTCGTTAGCTCCTGAGAAAATTGATAAAGTACTTGCACGCTCTGCAAGTAAAGAAGAAAGATTTACAAGCGACCAAAACAACCAAAATTTATTATGGTGCTGTCGGTCATCTGGTTTATTATGCACTGCAATACCAGCATGTGCTGCCCTGCTAGCCCATTTAATTTCTTCTGAGAATCGACCTTTATATATATTAGCTGGAAGTTTTGCGATACCAGCAGCAATCTCGGCATATTCAGATGGACGATATGAATCTCCAGCAGCTTGAACAAGCGAAACATTTCCTGTTATTGATAAAATTATTGATAAAAATAGTAACCCAATAACAAGATTTCTTCCCATATTTTTAATCATAACATTACTCCCAAAGATCATTACTTGTTTAGGACTTGTTTAAGTCGAAAAAAAATTGGAGAGAGTTTGCACTCTCTCCAACAAATATTTACTACGTTATCTGTAACTAAAATTTATGATGTAAATTTACGCGCCTGCAGCAAATCTAACGACTGGTTTTCTTGCTCGTTTTGATTTTTTCACTAAGTTGCCGTTATCGTCTTCTTCTACTGAGAAGGTTTCGCCAGCATCTTTGCGATTAACATTATTTTTGACTAATTTTTTTGTTTTTTTGCTGTCGCGATTGTAATCAACCAACAACATAACTACGCCTGCCATTGTAGCAACCAATTGAAAATCTGACTCAAGAGAAGCTTTAGGGCTTGCAACGTAGTCAGACAATCTGTTGGTCAAGAAAGCAAGTGATTCTACCATCAAACGCTTTTTGCTTGCGTCTTTTGTATCTTCTGTGTTCCATGCAACATAACCGCGAGCTGCAGCTTGTACAATAGGAGCAACAAGATTACGAAGCACTGTTGCTGAAAGGATCAATTTTTTACGCATTTCTGTAACTTCAGCATCGTCAGCTTCAGCAACTACAGCTGAATCTTTTTTTGCCAACACTGTTGCATGTTTTGCAAGATCAGCACCACGGAAGAAAATTTCTAATGCTTTGTAACGAAGAGAATCTTTGAAATTTACATCTTCACGTGTTTGATTATAAACAGAAACACCTTGACCAGCAATAACAACAAGATCGTCAACCATCTTTAAAATGTGTGATGAACGTGTGTTAGATTTTTCTGCATTGTTTGCAAGAACTGCAACAGGCAAACCAACAACTGCTGCTGCTAATTCAACATTTTGCATACGAGTAGCTACTCTTCCAGAAGTTCTGGCTCTAGCACCAACTACTTCAGAAGTTATGATTCCAGCAGGAGCAGCGTTACGTACCGTTTTACCAGCACAAGCAGCTTCTTGCGTAAAACCTAAAGAAACAACCAAAGCAACAAGCTTGGTAAGGGAACCGTTTCTGATATTCATGTGATACCTCTTCTTAACATTCGCGAAACAAACATACAAAACAACTACCGATTTCTATTTATCCTATTATCCTAACGAGTCAGTCTTCGTTACTCCTAACTCTCACCCTTTTTTAAACCAATACTAATCATTTGATCTAGATTGGTTTCAAAGCACTTTAGCACATTTTTTTTCTATGTCAAAATCTATTTATTAATTAACAGATTTTTAACAAGTTTTTACGAAAAAATAAAGGCTTTTACGCGACTAAACTGTCACGTAAATCTGCATACATCCGCTTACCATTTCTCAATACTCTGAGAACGCCACCAGCAGGATCTGCCTTTTTAAGCCGTTCTACGCCATCTTCAAGTACCTTACGTCCGGCTCTACCCCCATCTTCAAGCATTCTGCGACCAGCTCGTACAACCTCACGCGCACCCTCTACAGCAACCTCACGCGCACGCTCTACAGCAACTTGCACTTGAAATCTTTCAGGAGCATAGGCTAATAGCAATAATAAACCCGTTGCAATACCCGCCAACTGATATTCACATTCTTCTGGCGAAAGTGTCGAATTTGATGTCAAATCTGAAAGCCTATTGGTTAAAAATGCTACAGCATCACACCAGTAGCGAATTTTTCGCTGTTCTTCGGTATCTACCGTGTTAAAAGCAACGTGTACTCGCACAGCTGACTGTACAAGTGACAAGCTCAGTGCTCGTACTGTTTTAAGTAAATCTTGATTATTACCCTGTTGAGCTTCTGTTGGATTTTTAATAGAACGTATTTGAGCAGCGATATCGCGAACACGATACGCAGCATCAAGCACTTTGTAATAACTCAAATCTCTTGAATCGTTTATCGACTTGTTATACATAGAAAAACCGCAGTTCCCAAAAACAAGAACGTCATCCAATAATTTGATGTAAGACACTGCTTTGGCATTTTGAATATTCGCATTGGCAACAAGCCCAACAGGAACAGCCATAATCGCTAATGCTTTTTCTGCATTTTGAGTTAGATCTGAACCACGCGCACTATTCGTGACTAGCGCGATCAATACGAAAACAAAAAGTATTGCGCTAAATTTCTTGATAATTCTTTGCATACGCACCCCTTACGTTAAAAAAACAGTTTGATTGTTATAAAATTTAAGATAACACCCGAGACACGTTAGCATGATTTAAAAAATAATACAATACTTATAAAACCAGCATTATTATGAAATAATTTAAAACTTGTAATCTAATTAACTGGCATGGTTTCCAAGCGATATGAGCAGGATTAAAACAGGTAATTTTTCGTCAAAATCACCCCAAACTTTTCCAGAATCGTAAA
>Ga0207075_1001_pt1 | contig 87700 bp, 62 predicted proteins | sample Alteio_BWMinHeat_64_FD_153587 | JGI IMG/M metagenome (GOLD analysis project Ga0207075, IMG submission 153587) | Enriched cells from forest soil in Barre Woods Harvard Forest LTER site, Petersham, Massachusetts, United States -... | ecosystem: Environmental > Terrestrial > Soil > Temperate forest >... | reverse complement strand
TATGTCTCATGGCAAAATTATGGTTGAGTTATTACGGTTACAACGAGACCTCAGTACGATAATCTCACAAGCAATAGACACAAAAACAAAAAAATCTGAAGAAACAAAGTCTGCGACAGTAAAAGAAGCAAAAAAAGACGGTACGGCACTTTCTCGATTACTCGTGTCTGCGCTTTTAGAGTCAGGTAATTATTCCACCACGCAACCAAAAAAAAGTATTAATAAAAAAGTTGCTCATAAAAAACCATCACGTAAAGAGAAAGCTGAACAAAAACAAGTAACACAAGATATGCCTGATCTTGGTACAGTTCTTTCAGGACTTTATCCAAAATATACAACACATTTTGTATTACTGTCGTTTTTGTATCAAAAGATTACATCTGTACAAGAACTGAAAGACTATTGCGCCCAGTTTAAGCCGTCTATTTTAAAAGAAAACGCAGAAGAAATTTTAGAAAATGCTGAGCTTGATAAAAGTATCACAATCGAATTTTTAGAAAAAGAATTTTCAGCTGTAGGTAACAAGCAAGCTTTTATTGATAATAATTTTGAGCGTATTACACTGGCCACCGTCTTTAAAGCTTTACAAGAGCGTACATTGCCAAAACTGTCTGATTATGTTCGGTGTTCTATTGGTGAAGATTCTTTCAATCCATGTGCCGAAAATACTGTGTTAAATTTTGTGCGAATTTTGATGGCCAAGATCGGTATATACGATCGCGACGCACAATGCTACCGCGCAGAAAAAATTGCTGGTGCTGTTGAAGCATTATTAAAAGATAATAAAATCCCCTATGCTAAAGAAGAATTGGCGAAAAAGCTTGAAAATATTACAAGTTTTTTTACAAAATTTCCAGATGCTCGTCTTGCGTCTGCAGGCGATCTGCACCAAGCATGGGTAAATCTCATTTCAAATCTGCCTGACGTAAAATATCTACGTGCTGTAAGAAAAGATAACGGGGAATATTTTGCACATAAAACGCTCCATGCGCCATTTGTGCATCCTGTCACTGGTAAAAAATATGATCTGTTTCGAGTGTGTGGCGACGATGTTACCACCTATGAACTGTCTGGCTCCCCAGACAATGTTTTGAATATTGCAAACTACTTATTTGGGCTCTCGTGTACAACATTGGCTGGACTCTGTAATTTGTTTGGGTTTCGTGGCGAGGGTGTAGAACGATTATCAGATGATGTTCTTTATAAGATGACTCATGATTTGGTTGCAAAAGTTACAGCAGAAGCCCCGTCAGAAATAACTGCTGATGTGGATAAATTAGAGGAGTATCTATTTAAAAAAGTAGCAGATGCTCCTGAATTAAGAGGTAAAGCAACACTTGTTACAGAGATTTTGGGGAAGTCTGTTCAATTAAAGCTTTCTACAACCCTTGGACATTCTGAAGTAACCGATGAAACCGTTGCAAAGGTCGAATTTTCTTTATCCACAAAAGGATTATTTTGGTTTGCAATTAATCAACTTGGTTTTAGTGTTTTAAATCAGCAAATATATGCTTTAAAGTATAGTTTGGATGCAAGGAGAACACCATTACGTAATCAATATGCTCGTGCTTTAGATGATACAGCAGATCCAGATTTTTTTTATTGGCGATATGAACCACCGTTTGTTCGTTATTTTTATCTTGCACAACCATTGTCTCATCTATCTGTAATAAAAGTTATTATCAAAGAGATTCTTGAACAAGAACCTTTACTCAGTATGGAAGACATCAAAGAGTTGGTATACCACTTTTTACGCTCACCTATGATGCAAAACAATCCAGATACTCTTTTAAGCATATTTGCAAATATCGATATAGGTATTATGCGCGATTTTAAACCATATATAGAATTGGGGGAGATTTTTAATCACGCGCTTCAAAAAATTTTATCAACAAATACTATTGTTGCGTATGTAGCAAGTAAGTTTGATTTGCAATACGGCTATCTGACTCGAGCACTCTTAAGATTTGGATTTCTCGTTAAACCTGTTCTTGATGATCTTGATGATAAAGCTGCTGATGATCAAAGTTTGATGTTAAAACAGAATATTATGGCTCTTTTTGATTTAATAAGACCAACAACAGAAAAACAGACCAATCTTTGTACGAATATAGATCTCTTAATTTTAATTGAACGGCTATTAGTTGAACGAAACGATCTCTCTATTCTAGCCGCGGCTGTTGCTGTTTTAAAAAATGAAATCAGGCGTCAACTTTCTTTTGATTGGGAGATAAAATCAATTTTTAAAGTAGTTAAACCTAACGATTTTAACGTTGAATTCAGCACTGCTTTACTACGTGCTATGACTGCTGTTCGCTTGATGCCAGATAAAAATCTTTTGGAATATGAAAAACAGATAAGAGATGCTTTGAGCAAGATTATATTACTTCACGATCAGTCTGATACATGGCCAGAACGTAGATCATATTATCATGCACATGAATTGCCAAAAGAGAAGTACTTAGAGCTTATTGGGCAATATATTAAAGCTCTTGAAGCATGCATAGCTAGAATAGATGCTCTTAAAAAACAAGCAATCGAAGAACCAGCAGCAGCGCCAACTGAAGTTAAAGAAACTATAACAAGCTCATAACTTCTTGCGCAAATTCATGTATCGGTTTTTTGCTTGTAATTCCAGCGGCAAATTTATGGCCACCGCCACCAAATTTGTTCGCAAGAGCGTTTACGTCAGTAACTTTTGCCCGCAGCGAAGCTGACGTTAACCCAGGTTCGCTTTCATAAAAGATCGCTGTAACATCGATATCTGAAATTTGTGCCAAAAAATTAATAAACCCGGTAAGTCCTGCTGGTTTTGTATCAAGTGCTTCTAAATCTGTATATGTAACAACTGCATAGGCAGCTTTACCGCTTGGTGTAAATGTTATTGAACTTAAAACTTTTGCCCATAATTTAATGATTTTTGGGTCTTTATCAGATAACAGTTCTGTTTTAAGTGCATACAGGTCAGCGCCATAGTCTATAAGATCTGCTGCTATACGTAACGTCTCAACTTGAGTATTCTGGGTCTGAAATACCTGTGTATCATAGAGAATCCCAAATAACAAACACTCTGAGATATATTTATCGATACATGTTACATCCCATAATTTTAGTATCAAAAACAGATAATCACAGGTACTGGCTGCTTTTGGACTCACAAAATTATAGGTTCCCGTAATCGAGTTACTCACATGATGGTCGATATTAATCAAGGGTATTTTCTTGAACTCTTCAGGGTAATACATACGATCATAATTAGCAGTATCACAGACGATTAGTAAGTCTGGGATCTGGATGTGTTTATTAATCTGTATGTTATTTGGTTGACGCTTTATCCCAAATTCAGCTGGACTTGGATAAATAGCTTCGATCTGTTTACCCTGTTTTTCAAACAGGTGTGCAAGCGCTGCACAGGCAGAGACGCCATCAGCATCTGGCTTTTTATGCGTTAAAAGCGTTATTTTTTTTGCTTTTTGAATAAGCTGCCAAGCTCCTGCAAGCTGTTCAGGCTGTAAGTATTTATCATGTAAGTTTTGTAAATTTTGATCCATATATTCTTTCAAGTTCTTCTATTGGATAGGCACCCTCGCGTACGACTCTTATCATACCATCTTTATTATTACTACCGGAAGCACCAGTAATACCAGAAATATCTATAATTGTTGACGGTATAGCCAGTTCTTCTGTTTTTTGCGTTTTTTCCTGGTTAACAACTAAATAGTCGATTTGGGCAAGAATTTCCGGATCGATCTCTTCATGGGTGACCGGAACCGGCTCGGAGCTTTTATTTGCACTGGTCGAGAAAAGCCCGTCATAAAAACCTAATAATTGTTGTAATTTATCATGTTTTGGGGATCTTAGCGCAATAGTTTGCCCAGAAGATGTCATAAATTCAGGCAAATCTGGTTTTGCTTTGAAAATAAACGTAACCGGACCAGGCCAACAGTAGTTTATTAGGCGCATTATAGGGGGTGTTAAAGCAATTTCGGGCACAAAAAGTTTCAGTTTGTCACATGATCCCAACAAAATAAGATAAGGTTTCCCGCTCCGGCCCCCTTTAATACGATTTAATGCTTCAAAGCTTTCAGGTGTTAACCGCCCCAAAAGACCCAATATTGTATCGGTATCGACGATCGATACCATATTTCGATCAAGCGATTGATTCAGGGCTTTGATCGTTTCTTGATTATTCCAAAAAAGCATTCTTTTCATATAGAAAAATTCATCCATTTGTAAATAGAACAACACCAAAGTGCTTCATTATGAAGCGTTTGACAATTAGTTAGTTTAGCTTTATAGTGAATAAAGCTGTATTATTTTTAAGTTGTACTAAAGATTATTTTTTATACCACTCAATAAAATACAGTCTGTATTGAAACCAAGCTAAAAGAGCATATCCAAACCTTGTAAAAGCGCAAGGTTGCATAAAAACATTCGAATTTTTGGCATAAAGTTATAATAAATAATGGATCCATCGGAGATAAACAGATTAAAAGAAGGGCAATGCTATGATAACTAATTTAGATCCTATCAAAAAAAGTAAAGACTCCTCGTTGGGGAAACTCAGAAGTTACAGCGAAGTTGTTGAATACTTGGATGCACTTCCTCAGATCGACTATAACGATCAAGTGCTTGTACGTATGAAACAACTTGACAGCCTCTTCGATAACGTTTCTTCTAAGGTGGACACCGTTCTTGTTGGTGGAACAAACGGAAAAAGTTCGACAATTCACTTTGCTGCAAAATTGTTGCAAACAGAAGGCTTTAAAGTCGGTACCGCTTATTCTTCACATTTCTTAGCGTATAACGAACGCGTTATTGTAAACTTTGAAACAATTGGTAATAAGCCATTTACGGACATCGTAAATGATGTTATCAACGTAGCTGAAACAAAAAATATCAAAGCTACTTCTTTTGAAATTTTAACCATCGCTTCACTCCTGCATTTCGTTGCAGAAAAAGTTGATGTGGTCATTCTTGAAGTTGGCTACGGCGGAAAATACGATGCAACAACCATCTGTAATCCAAAAATTGCCGCTGTCACTAGAATAGCTGAAGATCATAGAGGTCTTCTTGGTGAAGATCTTGATAAAGTATCTTTTGAAATGAGCGAAATTGCAAAACCAGGCTGCTGGTTTATCTCAGCAGAACAAAGCAAGATTCGTCTTCAAAAAATGAAAACATTTGTTGAAGAACGCGATGTAAAATGGGCTATGCCTATTAGAAAACTTGCATCTCTCCCGTATATTTTTGAACAATTGTACGGAAGAATTGCTTCTCTTGGTGAACGTATCGCTCAAATCTATGTTGAAGATATCAAAGGCAAATTTTCTCCATTCTTGCGTGGCAACTTACTCGCAACACAAAAAGGTCAGCGCGGTCGACCTACGCTTGAAGCAAAACGCCATTCTGAACTTCACCCAATTAAGACACTTAAAAGCTTTTGGGGCGAGCAATTCGATCTGTTAAAAGGTCGTTTTGAACTTCTCGATAAAGAAAAACCATCAATCTTACTTGATAACGCATGTAACCTTGATGCATATACCAACTTATTCTTAGGTATACGCTTGCTTCATTATCAAAAACCTATCAAGGGCTTAGCTTTGATTATTGGTTTTAGCAAAAGCATGAATGCCATGGAAGCAATCAAAGTCGTTCGTTACTTATTAAAGAAAGTAAGCGGCCAGATCTTCTTTGTCCCATTACCAAATGATATGGTTTCACATGATCCTCAAGATTTAGCGGTTATGGCCAAAGAACTCAACGTCAAAGCAAAAGCATGCTCAAGCTTTACTGAAGCATTTGAACAAGCAAAGACTGTTGTTGACGAACGTGATGGCTTAATCGGTATCGCTGGATCAACCCGTTTGGTTAGTGAATACTGGAAGTTACGCGGCATCAAGAAGTTCTAAGAATTTATAAATATTTAGTACGTAAAAAACCCCACTGTTAAAAGTGGGGTTTTTTATTTGGGTTACGTATAATTTTTATAACACCGAATTCGACTTACTTAACGCTTCAGCTTTGCCCTGCATCATGACCAATTCACGATCAAATAACGCCAAATACTCGCATATCTCTTTAGAATACTTGGGATGGCGTAACGCAAGATCAAGATTGGCTTTCAAAAGTCCCATAGGCGTTCCAACATCATAACGGGTCCCTTGAATCTTATAAGCAAAAACTTTTTCACCCGAAAGCAATAAATTTTGAATGGCATCAGTCAGTTGAACTTCTCCCCCTGAACCCGTTTTAAGATCACTGAGCACTTCAAAAATCGTTGGCGAAAGAACATAGCGGCCAACAATTGCTAAATTCGATGGGGCGTTGGCAATCGATGGCTTTTCTACCAACTCTTTTACCTGGAACAAATTGGGTGAAAATTGTTTACGAACACCAATAACACCGTAACTTGAAATATTTTGCATCGGCACTTCTTGGACAGCAATCACGTTGCATTTTTCCTGAATTGCTATTTGCATGAGTTGAGCCATGCATGGGACCGTATTAACGATAATATCATCGGGAAGAAAAACACCCACATGCTCTTTGCCAATCACATGCCGCGCGGTCCAAATTGCATGCCCAAGCCCCAAGGGCTCGCGCTGTCTAACATACATAAAATTAGCTGCGTTAATCAGTCGCGTAATACCTTCAAGAAGCTCTTCTTTTTTTTTATATTTTAAAAAATTTTCTAGTTCTGGATACGGATCAAAATGGTCTTCGATGACACTTTTGTTTTTTCCCGTAACGACAATAAAACTTTTAATGCCAGACTTAACGCCCTCTTCAACAATATATTGAATGGCTGGCTTATCGAGCAGCGGTAACATTTCCTTGGGAGTTATTTTTGTTGCTGGAAGGAACCGAGTCCCCAAGCCTCCCGCAGGAATAATTGCTTTTGTAATCACAACAATCCTCTCCTTTTTCCTTACTCATCAGCTTTTTTTCCTCGTTACCCCACCCGCTACATCCTCCAAGCAACGCATTAAAATTGTTCTAAAAATTTCATCTTTCCGCTGTGCAAGAGCCTAATGTCATCAATGTTATACTTGAGCATGGCAAGACGTGTAAGTCCAAAGCCGAACGCAAAGCCTGAATATTCTTCAGGGTCAACGCCGACAGATCTGAGAACATTGGGATGAACCATACCACCAGGGAATACTTCAATCCATGTTGATTGTTTACACACTGAACAGCCAGACTTGCAAAACGGACAACGCATATCAATTTCAAATCCTGGCTCGACAAAAGGGAAAAACCCTGGTCGAATTCGAATATCTAATTCATCTTTTTTAAATAATGCTTTAAGAAACGTCTGTGCTGTTGCAAATAAATTAGCAACCGTCACATTTTTATCAACAAAGAGCCCTTCGCACTGCATAAACATAAAGTCATGCGATGCGTCAACAGCTTCATGTCTAAATGCTCTTCCTGGCGCAATACCCATGATGGGTAACTTATTGTTTTTGACAGCATTTTGTAACGCATGAATTTGAATCGTCGACGTATGTGTACGCATTAAAAGACCGGGCTTATCGGTCCAAAACGTATCGTACATATCACGCGCTGGATGATCTTTAGGAATATTGAGCGCACCAAAGTTATAAAAATCTGTTTCAAGCTCAGGCCCGTCCCAAATTTCAAAACCCATCGACAAAAAGATATCTTGTATTTCTTCTATAAAGGGCGTGTACGGATGCTGATGACCTTCTAACATTCCAGGAATATATGCCGTCACGTCAAAATTTTGTTTCTTAAGATTTTCAGCTTCGACCAATTTTATCGATAACAGGTCAAGCGCCTGAGAAATTTGCATTTCTGCATCGTGGCGAAACTGATTAAGTAATGGTCCAAATTCTTTTTTTTCTTCCAGAGAAAAATTTTTCAATTCTGCCATGAGCTGAGTGATCGACCCTTTTTTGCCCAAAAATTGTACTCGTACATCTTCTATGGCTTTGATTGATGTTGCTAATACAAGCGCTTGTTTAAGCGAATCTTGCGTTTGTTGTACTGTCGTTTTTAGGTCATGCGTCATGGTCTTTACCCCGTACTCAAGCTGATCAAATATCACATAAAACTACCTTAATCGTAGCACTTTCCGTTGTTTTTGCCAGGAGAAAATAGACCTGTTTGAAATCAAGCTAGATTTTTTGCTAAGTAAGCTTGATGTAGATAAACTATCTAAACGAGAAACATTATAATAATGAAAAATAAGGAACCTATGATACCACAAAGTACGATTAATGAGGCAATTAGACGGCTTGTAAAAGCCTATAATCCGCTGCAAATTTATTTGTGTGGAGATTATGCTTGGGGATCACCAAACGAAGAGAGCTCGTTTGATCTATTACTTATCGTTGAGTCATCAAATGAAAGAGTTATAAAAAGAGGGTATCTCGCATTTGAAGCATTATTAGGATTGGGGATCCCTCACAATGTAGTTGTGTTTACCAAAGAAGAGTTTGACAAATACGCTCAGGATCAAAAATCCAATACCTATGAAATAAAAACTCGAGGCAAGATTCTTTATGCCAGGGATTAAAGATTGGTTACAAAAGGCATCGAGCGATTTAAAATTAGCTACTAAATCGCTTGGAGATGATGAAACGCTTGACCCTGCTGTTTATCTTACCCATCAATGTGCAGAAAAATCGCTCAAAACTGTTTTTATTTTGATTGGGAAAGCAGTCCCAAAGACTCACAATTTAGGCATGCTGTTGGACAGCTGTTCAAAATTTGACCTGGAGTTTATGTTGCTAAAAAATGACTGCAAATTCTTAGATCCTTACGGGATTAATTCACGATATCCCAATGATGCTTTTCGTGTAAATCAAAAAGATCTCATTGAAGCTATTGCTATAGCAAACAAGATTTTTGACTTTGTGAAAAATAAAGCTTTAAGAAATTAATTTTAATTAGCACTAAGCCCGCTGTGTTGCGTTTAAAAACTACTAAACCACTGCTAACCCAACGTTTTGTACTGTTTTTTTGAAATCAATGCCAAGCACATACTCAATTTTATATCATAAAAGATATCTCATCATCGTTTAGCAATAACTTAAAAGTTATAATAAATCTGATTTTTACAAGGGGGGCCGCAATGACATCGTTATTCAAAAACACGTTATATACACTCTGTGCTGTAATATTTTGTAGCATAACAGGATTGGATGCCAAAGCCCGCACTGCCCGCTCAGCGCGCACTTCACGCAAGACCGCCTCCGTTGCCCCCACTACTGCGCTCAAGACACAAGCAATAAGTTATCTTGAAGCAGGAAAATATATCGATACTCACTTAGGCACTCTCGATCTTGAAGAAGAAGAACAAGCTGCCCTATCTGCCTGGAATACCGCAATCCTGCTTACATACGCAGTCATGCAAAAGGGAGATCTTCCCACAAATGACACTTCTATCACCATTGACACAGCCGAAATTGATGAGACAATCAACAATCAAATAACAGAACTCCCCGTCATGAAAACAATTATCGCTGCTGATCAAATCGACGAACTTTTTACAAAAGAAACGATACCTTTTTTTAAATGGCTCTCATGGAGTGCACAATCAACACCAGCAGCAGAAATAAAAACAAAAGTTGCAGAATTTAATCCAACATCTTCAAAAAATATAGAAAAAGTTTATGGCCTGAACCTTGACATGCTTTTAAATAAAATTCTTGCATACACAAAAGCAAACGTTGAACAATGGCCAGATATTATACAGGAGCCGGTATATGAAATTTTTACCATGCCTGCAAAAACATCGTATGAAAATTGGGGAAAAATTCTTGATGAGACAATTGATAGCATCTATGAACATATAACCAAGACACCAGATCCTGAACGTGGGGTATTTCATGCATTGTTAAAAGAACCCGTAAAACAATACTTTCGTTCAGAGCTTTCTTTTTATGCAGCTCTTCAAACAGGGAAAAGCGCGCCAAAAGCCCATGAACAGGTCTTTTTTAGCCGAGACATAAGAGATTATATGCGCTTTATTTGGAGACTTACCACACAGGAAAACTTGGAATTAACGACTTTTATTGCTGGCATTAGGGATAGATTAGAGTTGTCAAAAAAGAACATACAAGAGTTCTTGGCTGAAATTCCAGCACCGAACGATATTGACGAAAAAAAATTATCTGAAAATTGCCGTCGCGCTTACGGAGTTGGTTATGACGAACTTTTTCAACAACTGCAAACAAAAATCGATGCAAAAATTACCAACATCTTTGGAACCAATACGACAATTACGTTAAAAAATGCTGTCGATCGTGGTTTTTTCAGTATGCTTCAAGAATCTTTGGATGAGATCAAAAGCCCTGCTGTCCTTCCTGCACGGTCTTCAGAGCCGAAATCTGTAGGAGTACCTGAAACAAAATTAGCACTTACAGAGGCACTTGAAAAACTTAAAGCAAAGCTTATTGCGTTGAGAGAAATTCTTTCTACAAGAGCCAGAGAAATCGCTACAGAAGCTCCTACGCCACTTCCTGCCAAAGCAGCAACAGGTGCACCTGCAAAAAGCTCCTACGACAAGTTCAAACCGTATTCTCTTTATTGGATCTCTATCAAATTTAAGACTATTGAGGATATAAAAGAAGCTCGAGACCTTAATGATATTAATGCTATTAATAATCAAGATCATTGGAAGGGGCTTACGGCACTGCACCAAGTTGTTTATGGTGGATACTACCAATCTCCAGAAAACGCAGCTGAGGCATTAAAATTCCTGTGTAGCAAAATCCGCAACAAAAAAGATCTTGATGTTAAGGATGATGCTGGCGAAACTCCACTTTTTTTAGCCGTAAAATTAGCGCAGATGCATTTAAAACCTGGTGATTGGACCGAGTCTGTCAAAATTCTTGTCCAAGCCGGCGCTGATCCAACTATTAAAAACGAGGCAAGACAATCGCCCTATGACATTGCAGATCCAAAAATCAGGGCTGTGATCGATGCGGCACTTAAAAAAAGAGTAAAGTAAACTATCGACGTTTTGAAATAATTAAGGGAGATGATGTATGAAACTTGGACAGAAAATATTATTAGTTTGCTTCATGTTTATTAATGCGACTCAATTGCTTGTCGCAGAATATCCATATAAAATCGCTGAGCAGCTTAAAGGACCTCCAGAAATTTCCACAGAACGCGGAATAAGCTATCGAAGAAGCGAACGGTCTGAGCAATTGACCATTTATAGCCTTGAAGAAAAGCTGTCCAATCAGGTTACAAAAGAAGCACTACTACGAACAGATCATGGACTTATAAAACAAGATTGTGAAAATATTGTTGAACTTGCCAAACTCAAACTGTTCATGATCCTCAGCACGGCGCTTGGCTCCTATGTTGAACATGGTGATGACCTCTCTAATGTACCATCGTTCACGAAAGAAAATCTTAATAAACTCGTGGAGGACCTTGCAAAAGCAGGAATAGCTGATTATAAAACGCCAACATCGATTTCTGCACAAACCGTTCTTGATTGTGTAGAAAAAATTTTTACAACACTTGCGTCTTCCAAAATCGCATCGCAGGAAAAAAACATATTGGCTATTTTTGGCATGAATACCGGTGATCTCAAAAAGCAAGTGGGAACAAAAGCAACTGAGATGTTTAAACAAACAATGGCAAAGCCCAAGCAAGACATATACGACAGCCCAGAAATTTCCGGCTTAAGAGCAGTAACACAAGCTATCAAAGACGCCCTCGTTAAAATTCGATCGTCGTTCCTCGACAAAAAAGCCATCTCTGTGGGAACTTTCAAAAATCAGATCGCTGACTTTATCACAAAACTATCGGAAGCAAAAATACCTAAAGAGTCCATGAAAGCTTTTTCTGGCAAAATCATCGACTGCTTGTATTCAGCATTTGAGGGAAAGGCTCCAAGTGCTGGTACAATCGTCAGCGGAGAAACGATTAGAAAATGGGCTCGTGACCTTGGAGCAGCGTCACATGATCCATTAGATGACGCTACGATAATTCCCTTCCAAGTATTAATCCTAGAACTTGGTACCAAATCATCTGTGGTCGGCGACGATCAAGAAACCGAGATGGCTTCGAAATTTATTGAATTGCTGGCAACACCACTGGACAAAATCAATGAAGCTATCGATCCGCTCATTGCAGGGATAAAAAAAGTTGCTGTAACCAGCACTGCAATTCCCATTACGGAAGGAACAACAGAGACTAAGACTCTCGATCAGATCAACGCTGAAATAAAAATATTGGACGCCGAAATAGAAGCAGACGAGAATAAAAAAGTTTCACATAAATATACCGCAATAAGGCCGCAACTTCAGGATCTCTATGAAAAACATGACAGGCTCTACCAGCAGCAACGGGAACTCTTCAAAGATTTAGAACCTGCGCGTATAGCCATTGAAAAACTAGATCGCGACTACTGGAGAGACTATACAGAAATGTCAGCACTTAAAGAAGGAGCCGCGAAAGAAGCTAAGAAAAAAATGCTGAGCGAGAGCCGAGAAACTTATTACAAGCAAGTAAGAGCTTTTGAAGAACAAAAAAACAGCCACCGCGATGCCACCAGAAGCGCCGAAATTAATACTGAGATTGCGCAGGTAGAAGAACAGAGAAGACTTCTTCAATACTCTCCAGCAACAGAAACACTCCGCGCAGAATTCAATGAAATAGATAAACGTCTGGCAGAAAATCAACAATTACAAAGAAATCTAAAAGAAATCGCAACCCCCTACAATATTTACGCTTTTTTTAATACCAATACCCAAAAGGTCTTTGGCCGTAGCCCGATTGAATTGGTCGAAGTCATGAAAACAAAATTTGACAGCCTGAAAGAAGCGTATGAGAAACAGTTGAAACAAGAGCATGCAGAAGCTCCTGCTGGCGAGAGGACCCTTGAAGATATTTTTACGGTCGACAATATCAATCTAATATTTACAATTGAGACAAAATCGCCGCTTGCAGCGGAACCTGCACGAGCACGTGGGCCAAAATCGCGGCATGCACGAGTTACAGAATCGCGGCATGCACGAACTGAGGCAGGATCACTGCCTGAAGGAGCACGTGAAGGTGCATTTGAGACAAAATCGCCGCTGGCACGAGCACTTGAAACACTTAAAGAAAAACTCTCTCAATTGAGACAAGCACTTTCAAATATAGCCAAAGTACCCATAAAAGTTCCCATTAAAGCTCCTACAAAATCTCCTGATCCTGAAGCAGCAAAAATGTTTATAGGATATGCTTTGATGTTTGGTGATAACTTAAAACCATTCAAGACAACCCTGCTTCAAAATCCTGATATTATTAATACCCAAGATGAGAAGGGTGAAACCGCGCTTCATATGGTTCTTTACGGTGGAAGAGGGAATGATGCGAACAATGCTCAAGCAGCATTAAAATTCCTCTGCGAACAACCTGGCATTGATCTTAATCCCAAAGATAAGGCAGGCAATACACCACTTCTTAAGGCAGTAAAAATAGCTCGGGATATGAGCACATACGGGGAATCCCGCGCTCTCGAGTGGGCTAAATCAGTACTCATTCTTGTCCAAGCCGGTGCGGATCCAAGCATTGCAAATAATGCAGGAGAATCGCCTCATAGCATTGCCAAGACAATTGTAAATCAAAACGTCAGGACTGTTATCGATAAGGCACTCAAAAAATGAGTTAAGTAACTATCTAAAGTTACTCGTTTTAGGCTTAGCCCCGAGCTCCCGTGTGATATTTCAGGATCTCGGGGTTGATTTATCAATCAAGCATAGTACACTCTTATAAAAACAAAAAAGTGCTTCAAATCGCGCAGATTTATTAATTTTACCCTAAAAGAAATTATATTATGCTTGCTAAAACAAAACCAAACACGCTCAACGTTGTTAAAAACGTTATAAAAGAAGATACAAAACAGGATATCGACCATATTAGAAAAATGGTTGCTCAGACTGCAACAGAAGATGAATTCAAGACGTTTATCTATCTGTGTAACATGTATAATCTCGATCCTCTAAAAAAAGAGATCTATTTTATTAAGTACGGGGGTAAAGCAACGATTATCACCAGTCGCGATGGGTATCTTAAAATTGCCAATCTTGATAAAAATTTTAATGGGCTTGAAAGTGATGTCGTCTATCAAGGCGATATTCTTACAAAACGTGAAGACGGTAGTTTACTTATTACCTACGGGCAAGAGCATCTGATGTTTGAAAAAGCAAAAATGACCGGCGCTTTTTGTAATGTTTTTCGTAAAGACCGAACAAAAGCTATGACCGTCTTTGTCAGCATTAAAGATTATTACAAAAAAGACGCGCCAATCTGGCAACAATATACTAACGCTATGATCTTAAAAGTTGCTGAAGCCATGGCGCTTAAACGGGCATTTGCGATTAGTGGGCTTGTCACGCAAGAAGAGCTTGAAGACAAAAAAACGATTGATATCGAAGTTGGCTAACAAAAAATCTCCCCAAGGTATTGCTCTATTTCTTGAATCTCTTGCAATAATTATCAATATGATAAAAAATTGTAGTCAAAACTTTGGTTAGATTGTCGCAAAAAAAGATAAAAAAGGAGGCTCTTGGTATGAAGTTTTTTACCACAAATGGGCCTGTAAAGCCTCTGGACCACTACTGCCTTCCATTGGCAAAGCGTCTAGATGAACAAGAACTACGACTACTGATTGAGCAAAAAAAATATTTTATTTTGCATGCCCCACGACAAACAGGAAAAACGTCGGTTATGCTCAATTTTGTTCAACAACTCAATGAAGAAGGAACGTATAATGCTTTGTATGTCAATGTCGAAAGCGGACAAGCGGCACGCAGCGATTATATTAAAGGGATGGCGACAATTCTTGAGCAATTTTTCACCCGTATCAAAGAACAGCTCCCCAAAGAACAATCGATAATTTTGTATCTTGCTCAACAGCTTCAACAAAAAAATTTTACTGGTTCCAGCTTCAATAGTATGTTACATGAATTCGCAAAAACTTCTTCAAAACCACTCGTGATCTTTGTTGATGAAATTGATGCACTTGTTGGGGATACTTTGATTTCCATTTTAAGACAGTTGCGTTCAGGATATGATCAACGACCTCATGGATTTCCACAATCAGTTTGCCTAACCGGAGTCCGCGATGTTCGAGACTATCGTATCTGGTCAGACAAAGAACAACAGTCTATTCTTGGTGGTAGCGCTTTTAATATCAAAGCTAAATCTTTGCGTCTTAACGATTTTACTCAAGACGAAGTTAAACAACTTTACCTACAGCATACGCAAGCAACTGGACAACAATTTACTGAGCAAGCACTATCATATGCTTTTTATCTAACCCAGGGGCAGCCATGGCTTGTTAACGCTTTAGCATATGAAGCATGCTTTGAAATGGTACAAGATCGCACAAAGCCGATTACTCAAGAGATTATTGAGCAGGCAAAAGAGATTATTATCAAGCGCCGCGATACCCATCTTGACGTACTGGTTGATCGATTACAAGAGCCACGTGTACGCAATATTATTGATGCTATCATTGCAGGTAATATAAAAACAGCAGATGAACTCAAAATTGACGACATTCAGTATGCTCGCGACTTGGGACTCATCAAAATGAAGGGGCTCGAGATTGCCAATCCAATCTATCAAGAGGTTCTTCCACGTGAACTTACCTATGCCAAGCAAGAAGAAATGATCCAAAATATTGCGTGGTACCAAAATCCAGATGGCACGCTTAATGTAACAAAACTGCTGCAAGCTTTCACAGAATTTTATCGAGAAAACTCAGCTGACTGGCTTGAAGATTGTAAATATAAAGAATCTGGTCCCCATTTACTTATGATGGCTTTTTTGCAACGTGTTATTAATGGAGGGGGAAAAATTCATCGGGAGTATGCTCTGGGCAGAAAACGAGCAGATCTTTTAGTTTCATGGAAAACGCAAAAATTTGTTATTGAACTTAAAGTGCACAAAGGTTCAGATACATTGCCCGAAGGGCTTGAACAAACTGTTGGCTACATGGACACATCCGGTGCAACCGAAGGTCATTTAATCATCTTTGATCAACGAAAAAAAAGCTGGGATGAAAAGGTTTATACCAGGATTGAACAAGTAGGGAATCGTGTTATTACAGTCTGGGGTATGTAAAATGGATTCCCAGCCCATATTTGAACAATTTCTTGAAGCTGTGTATCTCAATGCTATGAAACATCCTGAAATGTTGAAAGATACAAAAAGCGTTTGGAAAAAAGCAGATAAGCTTCTTAAAGATGTAAAAAAAGAGATTTTTACTCACGACCCATCAGATAAAAAAATACAAAAATGGGTTAAAAATAAATTATTCTAACAAAAGAAACCCCTGCTTACAGAACTAACTGTAAGCAGGGGCTTTCTTTTGCTTTTCTCTACTTTCTTAATATCAAAAAACTATGTCTGTTACGCACCATGTGAATTTTTAATTTCATGGGCGATTTCGTAGATACGTTCAATCATCGCTTCTATTTCTACCGGATCACCAGCAAGATAAAATTTAATCTTACTATTAATAACCTCGGGATGCATGAAAATACGTGCTTGATACTCGGGAAATGCTTTAGGATCAGCTATCGTCTTTGATAATGGTTTTTGAGTTGCCATAATCCCACGACGTTTCGATGCATAACACCATCGGTTAGCAATTGCTTCAGGCAAAGAAAACTGAATCATGCCAGCACGAGCAACTGTTTGCATTGCCGCAAGTTCTTCAGCATAGGTAGCGTACTGGTCTTGACACCCATACGCTTTAAAGATCATTTTTGGCAATGCGTCCATACTTGCTGAAGTTTTAGAGCAGTTATCCATTGCCGCACGAATTTGCTGTTTTAATGGCTGCTTGCTCTCATAACGAAAAGCAGCAAGTAGTCCCATCCAAGCTATAGGATTAACGAAATAGTTATAACCCTTGCCCAATGAGTATGGAAGCGTCATAAATTCTATACTCGATTCCAGGCCACCATACTTTGACGTGCTGTGACCAAACAGCCCAATATTGGCTGAGATAAAATAGTCACGCATACCTGAATACCCATCATGAAATGGATCATAGAGCGATTCAGTTCCTGCTGTACCACCAAACGCAGACCCTCCTTTCATTTGCATGGTTGGCTGTCCACATGATGCATAAATTTCTTCTTTTTGTTTATGATAATATGTTTGGGCATCTGGATAATTTCCAGCATTTTTTACTATTTTATCGTCACGGAGCTTAGGAGACTCATGCTCGGGAGCATCACATAAGACTTCGTCAAAAATCGTATTTAACAAGTAGGCATGCCCTTGGGCGGTGCCGTGGCACATGGTGATATTCCCCTTGTCTCGCTCATGAACTTCACGCTCTGCAATCATTACCGCAAATTGCGCCAGCTTATTTCGCATCGTTGGGACAAGAAGGCTAAAATTGGTTGCTAACGCAAGACTTACCTGATCTTTATATGTTGATGCTGCTCGAGCAATTCTGGGATAATCATGCTCAAATTGGAGCTTTGAAAGCGATGTGGCAAGCGCGTCAATACTCTCGTCTTTACTGTCGTTATTATCGCCATGATGATTATCAAAAGCTTTGAGTATTTTTCCCAATGGACGTATACGAGACGGTCTGCTGACGTCAACAATGTCGTGATGCGCACCGTTATCAATAAGATAATCTGCAGCGCACAGTCCTGCGCCAAGAGTCATCAACCATCGAGGAGCTTTTTTGAACCATGTTGGCTCTGGCCTGCTGGCACTTGTATACGCAATACGAGCAGGCACAGCAGCTGGACGAGCAGCCCTACAAACAACGACACGAGCTGTTCGCACACCTCGAGTTGCACAACGCATCCCCTGCAGTACGGGCATTGCACTTGTAATAACAGCCAAGAAGTATAATAAAATCATATGTTTTACCATGATATTCTTTCGTATATAAAAAACTAAACGTATCACAGGCATAACGCTGTTCATGCGTAAAAAAATCGCGTGAAAACAGAGTTATGGCATGTTTAAAAAGCTAAAAACAAAAATAATTGTTGGTATAAAAAGTATTATCGTGCGCAGCGCACGAAGAAAACGAAGAACGTAAAAGAAATAAAAGAAGAGATAGAAGAGAAGACGTAAGAATAGTTGATGAGCCCTGATGGGTCATAGAGTGATTTTTCGGATAATAATTCTGGCAGCTCTGGCCAGGCATGCTCTCTAAGAGCACGACCTATAACACACGGTGTCATAATAGCTCCTGAGAATAAAGCACGATCTTGAAGGCCTAGATCCTGAAACGAGTTCAGGATGACAAGCAAGACAAGACAAAAACATAACGACTATTTTTTAATTCTATCAGAATAGAAACTTATTACAAGTGGGATACGACATCCCATACGGTTATTTCTAACTCAAGAGGCACAGGAGTTCCGGCTTTTCTTAATCTCTCAAGCTTATTGCCACCAATATCAAGCATGTCACATATAAACCTATCAAGCTGTTCTTGTGTAATTACTTGTCCATTACCATATTGCAAAAATTCATCATAACAAGCCTGGTCTTGCCATGCATCTTGGCCTAACCATTGAAAAAGAGAAAAGCGTCGGTCCCACGCCTGCAAGACGATCCAACCGTCTGGTTGTTTTATAATAAGAAAAACATGCGCACCAGCACAGATATTAACGCGAAATAAGCATGTATTTTCTGGGCTCGAAAAAAGCTTACGTGCTAAACTATTTTGCATACGATCGTTATAGTTGCAAGCATCTTGTTGTTCGTTATGTAAGTACTCTTTTTTTTTGAATATCTCGATAATCGTGCGTACCGTACCAGCGCAATGTGTTTTATTCCCAAAAGCATGCACAAGCTCTGGCGATTTTTGCGTCTCTTCGTACAGTATTGTTAAAAAGTCTAGATTCTTTTTCATCGGAGCTTAAGCGTGAGTAACGTCAAGAGCGCAAGCACCAGAGAAATAATCCAGAAGCGAACCGTGATTTTTGCTTCGTTCCATCCCAATAACTCAAAGTGATGGTGAATCGGCGCCATTTTAAAAATTCGTTTACCGCGTAATTTAAACGAAGCAACCTGCAAAATAACAGATACAGTTTCGAGAACAAATATACCCCCACACAAAATTAACAATATTTCTTGTCGAGCCATCAGCGCCATCAGTGCTAATCCTGAACCCAGAGCCAAAGAACCAACGTCACCCATAAAAATTTCTGCTGGATAGGTATTGTACCATAAAAACCCTAAAAGCGCACCAACAAGCGATGCCCCAAATATCGTCAGATCAGCACTTCCTGCAAACGGTATAATAAGATACATGGCAAATTTAACATGCCCAGCAAGATAGGCTATTAAAGCAAACGTTGAAAAATTAACGATCAATGGACCTGTTGCAAGACCATCAAGACCATCAGTCAGATTGACGGCGTTGCTCATGGCAACCATGATAAATGCAGCCCATGGAATAATAAAAATCCCAATATCTGGTTGGAGATTTTTAAAAAACGGAAAACAGAGATGCGTGTCGGGATGTGCAAAAAAGTACCACAAACTCGCCGTCGAAAGGCCTGCCAAAATTTGTAATCTAAATTTAGTGCGTGCCGAAACCCCTTTTTGATACGCGATTTTACGCCAGTCATCAAAAAAGCCAATAAAGCCAAAACTACAAACGCACCAGAGAAAAATCCAGGTCGAAACTTTGCTCAAATCATTCCATAACAAACTACTAATTAAAAAAACAGCGAGTATAAACAACCCACCCATCGTTGGCGTGTCATTTTTCTTTTGATGCGCTTCAGGGGTCCATTCACGAACTTTTGAACGAAAGTTACGTTTGCAAAATTCGATAAACCAATTGCCCAATAAAAACGACAAAAACAACGATGTGAGTAACGCGCTCATCGACCGTACACTCACGTAGTGAAATACGTTAAGAAACGAACAACTTTCTTTAAGATACTGAGAAAGGTGATAAATCATTAAGAACCCTTATAAATAACGTTATAGAAACCGCATAGATTGCTATATCATATCAGAATTATAGCAAGACTCAGCTTATTTTAGAAATACAATCATATTATTTGTCTGATTGCTAGCAGTTTTCTGGGGTAATCTGTGCTTCACGACCATAAGAGCCAAAATCTGGACGGTCTGGACTTTTTGTTTTAGTATATCTTTTGTTTAGTACGCAAAAAAATGCGCTTTGCTCTGTTCTTTTGGTAATAGGTGATACGTCGGCTACGTCATCCCCGACTTGATCGGGGATCCAGGCAAAGCTAACCTGTTAAACCCCAGATAAAATAAATAAAAAAAGAGAAAAAAAATGTTCAAAAAAGTTATAACTTTTCTCATATTGACCATAACCCAACTTGATGGCGCATCTGAGTTAACACATGCGTATCTGGCAAAAAAGTGGCTCGATCTCAACAAAAAGTCTGAAGAGTATCGCGGCGCTTTTATGCGCGGCACGCTTTTTCCCGATATTCGGTATTTTGCCTCTATATCTCGCGAAAGCACTCACGACAAAAACGTTACGTTACACGATATTGCTTCTTGCAAAGACGCTTTTGACGCAGGCAAAAAATTTCATGCATTTGTTGATGAATTTATTGATAAACCAAAAAACATAAAAAAAGAAGCAAAAAACCAACTGAGAGGAACAAAGATCATCACCAAGCAAGCACCTGTATTAAAAAAGTATATCGTCATGCTTTTAAAATTTGCTGAAGACGATATTATTTTTGCCATGAATGACAAGTGCGCAGATATTGCCAAGTATCTTGGCCCGCTTGACGCTACAATGCGGACATTTAACGTATCAGATCAAAAACTTCAAGCCTGGTATCTGTTGCTCAAAAGCATCTATTTTTCGGGAACTATTCCAAGTACGGCTATTGCAGGTGATGCACAAAAAGATCTTGTCGATTTTTTAAAGCCTATTCCTATTCATGAATTATCTCAGTTTGCTCCAAATATTAAATCGCTCGCACAAAATCATCATATACAAAATTACACAAAAGAGCGTTTACGCGATTTTGATAAGACTTTTAAGAAGTTTTTGAAGAAACAGAAAAAAATATCATAAAAATAAGAGGCTGGATAATCGTTATGATTATCCAGCCTCTTATTTATTAGTCTGTATAAAACTTAATTATGCACGCATCTTATCAGCCGCTTGGCGCCCCAAGCTTTCTATCACATCAGGATGCTTACGGCTAAACTGTTCGTAAACTTCAGGATTGTTCATAATAAAATCAGTTACTTTATTGCTATCACGATTATTATCACGATTCCCGTCAGGATTACCTGTTTTATTTTTTGCTTGTTCATGATCAGTCACAAAACTCATAATTTTTGCGCCAAGTTCTTGAGAAGCATACGGTAACAGATATTTCATGAGCCCAACCATTAATAATGGGCTTACACGGGAAAGAGCATGAAACGCAGCGCTTTTAAAATCGTTAAACTGACGTTTTTGCAGATCATCAACCAATTCTAAAACAACTTTCCCGTTTTTGTCGGTACCCATACTCTTGATTTTACTATGTATGGTATCAGATGACCACCATTGTCCTGATAAAATTTGTTCGATAACACTTGGCGTGTTTTTAGCCTGACTGTCTACAGGTGTCGTGAGCTCGATTGTCTTATGCACAAGATCAAGCATACGATCGAGATAGGTAAGTGCCGGATGATAATGGCTACGACTCATGTACTCACACAGCCATTTTGCCCAGCTTTTTGGAACATATTCTTGGTGTGATCTTACTTCGTTTCTTATCTCGATAAGCCTGTATTTTAAGACATGCAGGTCATAGAAGAAACTATCTGTTTGTGCTTTATTTTCAAAATAACGTTCGATAACGGTTTTTAACAAATCTCGCACATCTGATAATGGCTTACTCGAAAAGAGTTCTTGATAGTCGTCATTATGTATCAAAGCTCTATACGCGATCAAAAGTCCCGCACTTTCTTGATCGTTGGTCATATCAAAATTCCATACACGTGCCTGCATGACAATTCGTTTAATAGTAAGTAATCGTGTCATCATCAGTTTAAGCAACAAGTACGTACTTGTATTATAGCCTTGGTGTTTTCTGTCTCTAGCAAATAAGGCCAACAGCTGCTCAACAGGCATAAATTTAGCCTCAAAAGATTTACTCAGGACTGTCCAGTCTCTAACACGTTGAGCAAATAACGCCAACAGCTGCTCAAGATCAGTCATGAATTCAGCACTTAAAAATTTGTATGAGCCGTAACTATTATTACGAAATTGTGTAATAATATTCAGATACGATGTAAAAAGTTCCGGATATATTAGATCTAAATCAATACCCGCATACACATGCGCTAACGCAGCACGTTTTGCCTGATCGGTAAACCCAAGCTTACGCTTAATCATACCAAGCTTGCCAAGCTGCAATTCAACAGGAAGCTGGTCTCGCACAAGATTGGCCAAAACATCCTTATCAAAAAAATAAAATTCAATATCTGACAAAGAAAATTTGAATAAGTGTCCTTGTCTACCAGCTGCTGCAGACAAGAGCTGGTTAAAAACATCGCTTAATTGTACAAATATCGCACACAGAGCCTTTTGATATTCTGCGCGGCTCAACGGTTCTTTCATGAGCGCTTGCGGAGTATCATTGTGGCCTATCATGAAGACTTCATAACGAACGGCTGCATTTTTTACAAGATTGGCAAAATACTGCAATATCTCAATCTGTTTTTTATAGGGTGCAAAAAGATCTTCCAGGTTTTCCAGAGATTCTAGCAAATCTATCTTTTGAACATGTTGTTTAATATCTTTTATCTGGGTTGTAATAACATGCATACAGGTATCAAGGGCAAGATTTTGTTGGTCGCTTAAAAGATGTCTATCGAATAATGTTGTCGATATCCAATCAAAGCCCTTTTCGACCATTGCAAGATCACGTAAAATCTTGTCAGCTCTGCCCTCAGATTGTTTAAGTTCTTGGGGTTGATCTTCCCGAGCTTCTTCTTTTTTAAGTTCTGGTTTTTTAAGTTCTGGTTTAAGTTCTTTTACTTCTGGTGCTTCTTGCTTTTCGTCATGCGTTACTTCTTGTACGTCTTTTGTGTCTTCTTCTTTTGCTTCTCGACCGTTAAGCTCTTGATCTTGCTTTTGATAGTAAGCAGTTTGCTTATCCAACATTTCCGATAAAGAACCTATGTTTTTTTGGAGTACTTCCAGCCGAGCACTTAATGTTGCTCGTTCTTCTGGATCTACTGGTTCAACGGTCTTTGCAAGCATTTTCGAAATTGTATCATATTCAGCTAATACAACGTCCATCTCAGCTTGAAGAGATCTAGGAAACATCTCTTGACCCTGGTCAATACCATCAATACCGTCTGTATCAGCATGGCCATCGTTACTGAGTACAACACCAGACATAAGAAATATCATGAGCGCGCATATTTTTATTATTTTCATACCAAAAATCTCTTTTTTTATTATTTCTTATGCAATACCATACGTTCTACTGGAAAAGCTGGTTGCTTCATCAAACATTGGCAAAAATGTTGGCAAGAAGACGCGCACAACATCACGATACACCGGTAAATTGTCTTGGATATGTCCTGATTTTTTAGCAACAATTGCTAACACATCGACCAATTCCTGATGATAAGCATTTTTATTATTCATGCTATCAGCAAAGAAATCGCGTAGCTCTGGGCGCTTATCGATAAATTTAAACAAGAAGCCGTCATACTTTTTATTATCAAGCAAATGACCAACTTGTTGCTCTAAAACACTAATACGCGCAAGATCATCTTTTGCAATGTCAGCCATTTTTTTACCATGTAAACCTTCACGCCAGACTTTTAGTTCTGTCATAAGATCGTTTTCTTTTTTGATCGTTTTAGCTTTGTTATTAAGATCTTCAGCATAAAGCTTATAAAAATTCTTCATGTGGGTAAATTTGCATTGCTCACGATGACGCTTCTTCACATCTTTAATGCTTTCAATCGCCTGAACTTTACCCGCAAGCTCTTGTTCTATACGTACAGCTTCTTGCTCATATACAGCCGCTTGTTTTACACGGAGCTTAATACGATCTTCAAGCGTTTCTGTTGATACATCCTGAACACCAAGCGCTTCAATTTCTTTTTTCACGCCTGCAATTTCGTCAATAATATCTTGGGATACGGTGCCGTTATTTCTACGTTGCTCAGCTTCAATCATACGAAAATCTTTAAGATCGTTTCTAAGCTCTGCAAGCTTTGTGCCGGTATTTTGAGCAGCTTTTTCGCCACGTATAATGTGAGCTTTAAGCTTTGCAATCTCAGCTTTTTTCTCGATAACTTTTGCTTCTAGATCATTAAGTCTCTTCTGCATATCGTTAATAACCGATAGCAACTGCTTGGATCGTTGTGCATCGGTCTCAAGGTCTGCACGTTTTTTGATTTTTTCAAGCTCTTGTTGCTTGTCAAATACCAAAGTATTGAGTGCGTCAAGCTCATCCTGAGCTTTCTCAAGATTTTTTTGAAGCTCTTGAACATCAAGCACCTGTTCAACAACGCTCACATCAAGAGTCGCCATTGCATCAGCAATACGCTGAGCCGAAGCAATTCCCGCATCTGTTCTTAAGAATGCGTTAACGTTTTGGACTCTTATCCCGTCGCCTTCTCGGGCCTTGCGCTGTTTCTTAATTTCGTCTGCATGCGTTTTGACATACTCTTGGCGTTTTCCAGCATACTGTCTCAGTGCTTTAACCAATGCTGCAAGTCCTAGTTTCCCGGTATCAAACAAGCCAAGACGGTCGGTAACATGGCAAACCCAATACTCGCCCTGAGCATTTTGTCCATTGATCGTAACCGGAAGCTGTGATGCTTTTGTCATTTTTTCACGGATTTCTGCAGGAAGCTCTGTTACGGCAGCTTGGTTACTGATCCCACCCACGGTTCTAAATGTTGCCAATTTGTTTGAAAAATCGTCATCTTTGTCGTCACTATTATTAGAATTATCAGATGATTCAGGGGCAAAATCTTTGGGTTCAACGATTTCGATATCTTTACCTTTATCTTTAACAAAGTTAGTCACGTATTTCTGAAAATCTGATCCAGAATATGTTTTAGCATGATTAAAAACGGCTTGAGCCAATACTTGATCTTTGCAAACAAAACTTTGTACCGTTAACCCAGCATTTTTCTTCTGGGTATCAAGAATATCTTTTATCGTTTCATTATTCATGCCACGAATAACCGTCGCCCATGTATCGTCAATATAAGCACAGAATTTTGCACCCAATGCTTCACGCACTTCTTTTGGAAACTGTTCTGTTAACGGTTTGTCTTTGTTTAAAATACCAAAGTCTTTGGTTAAGCTTAAACGAAACAGTAAGCAAATCGTTTCGATCTTCAGTTGGTCTAAATCCTGTTTTTTTATTGAATCGATCAACAATAAAGCTGCTTTTATAACAAACAGTTTTAGGGGTGAAAGCTCAGAATTTTCAAGAAACCATTTGGCAAACTCTGTATCTTTACTGCGCTTGAGCAGTTCACTCTTAACAAGAGTCTTGCCAAGCTCTGCAAATTTATCTGCCGTTGTTGCGTCTTTATCTAATATTCCCGATTGGGCGTGTGTTGTTCTCAGTTGCCCACGAATTGCGGGTAACGGCTCAAATAGATCGCCAGACCCAGGAACTTCTAGGTCAAAACAGAGCTCTTGATCAACGGCAGGAAGCTTAAATACCACCTCTTTTGACGTATGATAATCAAGATTTTGAACACCATCGACGATATTTTGCAGCAGTTCGACAAGCGGTGATTGAATGTCAACCTGTGCTGAGTATACATGTGATGAAAAAGATAGACTCGACAAAGAAATAATAAGAGAGATAAGAATAGATGCAAGCATCTTTCTGAACATTCTAAACATAGCGGCCCCCACCAAAAAGAATTAGAAAAAAATGTACTTAAATATGTCCTAAATATACAAAGTACCCATTGTTTTATACCATTAATCATGAGACTTGGCAATATTTTTTTATTTACGAAAACCATTACTAGCAAGCACTTATTAAAAAAATATTTCAGATGTAAATTAATTGACAAAAGATTTAACCAGGTCAAACTAGCTGCATTAATATTTGTGATTTTTTAGCCTAATAGCCTAAATAGAGAGACTTTTGCATGGTCCAGAGTTCCCGTAAGCGCTTTTTTTTCATAGGTCTTAGCTTCCTGGCACTCTTTGTTACCAGTTGGCTCGAGCTCTATTTACAACGCAAACAGCACCTTATTGGGGCCGGGCTCAATAGGACGTCACTGTTTTTATTAATAAATATTCATGTTATAGCCATTGTAGCGCTTCTTACCATTATTATCAGGCAAAGCATCAAGCTCTTTATTGAACGCCGTAAAGAAGCCCCCGGGAGTATTTTTAAGCGCAACCTATTATTTGCATTTACGTTCTTTTCGGTTATCCCCTCGTTTTTTATATTCTTTACTGCGGGAAAATTTATTACTACCAGTATTGACGACTGGTTTCATGCTCGTATTGGCACTGGGCTTCAAAACAGTATCACACTGCACCAGATACACACGGCCCAAATACGACAAGCGCTCGATAATCGTGGTGCGTTACTCGTACAAAAACTTACGCCCGTACTCTTGAATCTCGATAACTCACAAGATCCCACGACAAATAATACGCGCAATAAAATTATTACAGCTGTGCAAGAAGACTCATCTATATCTACTTCTACTATTACGCCAGATAAGCCCTATACACTCTATATCTGGGATAAAGACTTACACCCTATTATAGGTTCAATCAAAGACGAAGTTTCAATCTGGAGAAGTTACCGTCGTTTTAACGATCGGTCGATGCACACACTTAAACAAAAATTTATAACACGTATCAGGCAAGCATCACAAGAATCACAAGAAGAACCAATAGATTTAAGAAACTCAAGAGAATCCCGTATTTTTGATTTTTATGGGTCGTTATACTTAATACATACGATTAACGACTATGTAATAGTATTGGTGCATCGCTATCCTGAAAATATTCGATACCCCCTTATCGAAATCGAAAACTCAGCAGGTGACTACCAGCAGCTGAAATCAATGCGCAACCCAATTTATCTTAACTATATATTTACGTTCATCCTGGTCACCCTGCTTATACTCTTTCTTTCGATCTGGTGCGCTTTTTATCTGGCACGCGGTATCAGCACCCCCATTCAAGAGCTTTTAAAAGCAACAGAAAAAATGCGTAATGGCCAGTTTGATATTCAAATACCATACGATGATTCTAACGATCTCAAAAGTCTGGCTCTGGGATTTAACGAAATGAGCGCAGCACTTAAAGAAGCCAATAGACAGCATGAATCAAAAAATAAAGAACTGGACGCAATTATTGAAAATTTAACGGTAGCCGTTTTCTTTGTGAACAAATTTGGCAGAATTATTGCTTTTAATACTGCAGCCAAAGAACTCGTCTGGTATTATCTAGAGCGTGAACGTTTTAAAAATAAAAAAATTAGCTTTTTTGGCAAAGAGGTACAGGCCCAGTTTTTTACGCTCGTACGAGAATTACGAGCCTCAAAAAAAAACAAGCTTCAAAAAGAAATCTCTTTTATTTTTAAAGGTGAAGCTCGAACCCTCATGGTACACAGTGCAAAGATTCCAATCACCATCGGACCAAACTCTGAACAACGCGTTTTAATTGCTATCGAAGATATTTCTGCGATGGTAAAAGCAAATAAATTAAAAACATGGCAAGAAGCCGCAAAACAGATAGCGCACGAAATTAAGAACCCTCTAACACCCATCCAGCTGGCAACGCAACGACTTCAGCGCAAGTACAATAAAATATTAGAAGCTGACACAACATTTTTGAATTGCACCAACACGATACTTTCACATGTGAAAATTATACAAGATCTTGCAACACATTTTTATGAATTTGCAGCCATGCCCGCCCCACATATAGAATCAACGCAACTCAATGAACTCATTCAAGAAACAATAAGTTTATACGAGCTCAGTTATCCAAATATTAATTTTATATACAATTTTGATTTTGAAAATTTCAAAAAACCGATCTTAACTGACAAAAAAAAGTTTAAACGGGTAATAATTAATTTACTCGATAATAGCATCAGGGCAATTAATAAAGATCTTGAACACCAAAAGCTTGAAGACGAAAAACGTGAAAACGAAAAGCTTGAAGAAGACGTTGGAAAAAATAGTGTAAAAAAATATGTAAAAATAGAAACCAAAATAGAAACCAAAATAGAAACCAAGATAGAAGCAACGGGTAATCATGATACGCGCATGTTACATATTATTTTTTCAGACAACGGGCCAGGAATTGCAAAATCGGTCAAAGATACACTCTTTCTTCCCTATGTTTCCAGCGAAAAGAAAAATATGGGACTTGGCCTTGCCATCGTCCACGATATCATTACCCAGCTTAAGGGAACCATTTCGCTGACTCCGAGTCGTCAAGGAGCAATCTTCTACATTGTTTTACCGCTCTTATCAGAAGAAAAATAAAAAATTGTTAAAAAATAATTGATTTTTCTGTTGGTTTTTTCTACTGTAGTGAAGTGTTTATATAACCTAGGTATTTTATTCATAATAATAGAGGAATTCCATATGCAAAAAAATCTTCTTCTTGCAATCGCTGGCGCAGTATGCGTTTCATTTCTTAGCTCTTGCGGAACAGAATCAAAAAAAGACGAAGCTGTTAAAACAGAACAAGCTGCAGAACAAAAACCTGTAGATGCTCCAACAGAAGAAGCTGGCAAAGAAGTTTCCCAAGCTCCTACTGCTGAAGGTCAAGACGCTTCAACACAAGTAGCACAAACAGCTCAAGCTCCAACTGATGCAACACAAACAGCTGCAGCGCCAACAGAAGCTCCAACAAACGAACAAAAAGCGTAATAACGAACATCAATTGTTCAGTTTGATACGGTTTTCAACAACCATCATCTTCATAAACACATCTGAACAACGTTCGTTATCATTCTTAAATTTTAAGCGAGGATCCGTCCTCGCTTATTTTTTTTTGTTTAAATCGAAGCTCTTTTCAAGCAAGAAGATTTTTTGATACGATACATATCTAACTCATACGAACTAAAATTTTATGGAGATCGCATGAAAAAGCTTTATGCTCCGTGGCGGCATGATTATGTCACCAAGTCTGGAAAAAAAGATAAATCACACAGCAAAGAAGCCTGTGTCTTTTGTCAGCAATTTGCAGAACAAGACGACGAACGATATTTCATTCTTAAGCGCTTTCAACATTCGGCCGTAATTATGAATTACTATCCGTATAACGTTGGTCATGTCATGATTTTGCCCCTCCAGCACCACGGCAATTTGACCGACCTTACTCCCGTAATTCGCGCTGAAATGATGGAAATTACAAATTTAGCCATCAAAGTGGTCGGGAGTGTCTTAAACACAGAAGGCTTTAACGTTGGCATCAACCTTGGCGTTGCTGGCGGTGGCGGGATTCCTGGGCATCTCCATATCCATGTTTTACCACGTTGGCTCGGCGATACAAATTTTCTTGAAACAATTGGCCAGACTAAATTAATCTCTTCAGATTTTGTTCAGACGTATAAAAATTTGAAGACTAAATTCGATCAAGAAAATTTATAGACGCTCTTGAAAATCCATATCCACTCAGTAAAATAGTATTCTTAGTAAAAAAATAGGTTTAACTTATTGTGGGAGTTTTTTATGAAAAATCAATTTTTTACGGTTTCGTTATTATTACTCACCAGCAGTGCGCTCTTGAGTGCAAATAAAAAAACAATAGTTCACGCTAAAAAAACTGCATCTGCGCCGGCATCAAACAAACAAGAACCGTTTAAAAGCTTAGAGAAACAAACGCCTGAAGAACAAACACAAACAGTTTGCTCAACTACGTCGTATCGTGATTGCGGTGATCAAAGTTTTGATTCGATGTTTAAAACAATGCAACGAGAAATCGCAGAACTTAATAATTTTATGAATGCTGCTCAAGCAAGTGCAATTACAGCAGGCGACCAAGGTGAGCATCGTCAAGCTACCAATAGCGCTCAGTACTCTATCAAAGATGCTGTTACCAAAGACGTGAACGGGCAAAATATTTATGAGCTCTCTATCGGTATGCCTGGTTACACAACAGATGACATAACGGTAACGTTTCACCAGAGCAAACACAGAGATAAAGAAAAATCTGGGAAAACGCTTGAAATTTATGCCAAAAAACCGGTGATTCAAGAAGAGGCACAAGAAAAAAATAAAGAACAAAAAGAAAAACAAACATATACAAAATTTTCACAACAATTTTCGTCTACATCGATAGTTAATGGCAAAAAACAGGAATTAATCTATAAAGACGGCATTCTGAAAATCAAGCTCGATTTGCCTTCTGATGTCTCTGAAGAGTTTTATACCATGTCACTTGAAAATGACACACTCAAAATTGGCTTGCCAAAAACTTCTGATGACAACACAACAAAAGTTCTTGAATTCAAAAAATCGAGCTCAAAATAATTTTTTTTAAATTCGTAAGATATTAAGAAACAAAAAAAGTCTCGTACAAAACGAGACTTTTTTTTGTTTTAATATTTTTTAGATCTTTAATTTTTTCACTAATGCCTCTCGCTCACGCTCACTCAGCAAAACTTGAATACTTGGCCATGCTTCTGCAAATTTTTCTGGCTGAGCTTTTTTAATGTCAGTCAAAAAAACTTCATGATCTGTTGGATTCATATGAGAAAAGAGTACCGTAATCATACCCACGATATCTTCTGTTGACATGAGTTTATAGGTATCAAATTCAACAACTGACAACTCTTCATCGCTATAAAGCCTGTGTAATTCTGGCAAAATTATTGTTTCTTCTTCGTGAAGATGCACTAAGTTATCACCAACAAATTTTCTATATGCTAGATAAAACTGGTACCCCGCTTCTATTTGATCTTCTTCTATTTGATCTTCTTCTTGATCTTCTTCCTGAGTCGCTTCAATTGCTTTTTTCAGTAAATCTTCAAGATGAGCAAATACAGCATCAAGCTCATGATGGTCTGCTTCGATTTTTGCATAAACAGGAGATGCTCTTTTTTTTAGTAATTCATGAAGAACAGTGTCTTCATAATAAGCATGTCCCTTGAGCATGTGAACAAGCGCGCAATATTCTTGATTCACTTTTTCGACATCTGCACGCACTCTAAAATCTGTTTTTGCTACTAATCTTTCCAGATCATTACATGCAGCACTGACATACTTATGTTCACGATAAAATTTATAGCGCATAAAATCCCTAGATAACCTGAGTTCGAGAATAAGAATTGTGTGAAAAATTTCCCCTCATTGTAATGACAAATATGTGAGGGAAGCAATGATCTTAACCCAATTTTTTTACGACGTTAATAATTTTTGTAAAATTTTTATGTTTTTATTGCCCAAACTTAAATGTATATAATTGAAAATTTTAATAACTTTTTGATAACGTAAAAAAGTGGGCCAAGAAAAACTCACAAGATTATAGCTAAAAAAAAGTTAGGACAATCTGTATGAAAATATTTCACGTACTACTATTTATCCTGTGCGGAGTTATCATGCATCCTGAATATGCATTACCGACAGATGAGCAGCTTTCTGGAGCGTTAAATACTTTGAAAGAAAAGTTGGATACTTTGAGTAAAGAACTCAAAAAAGTGCCTAAAACTAAAGAAGAAACCAAAGAAGAAAAGAAAGAAGCAGGGGTTGGAGCTGTGGCACCAGCGGAAATGACCGAAGAACAGGCGAAAAAACAAGCTGTCGATTGGCTTGAGACCGCGGTCGTATTTAAACCCTACATAGATGCACTTGTTCAGGAAATGATTGCTAGCAAAGATAAGAAAGTGTTGTTCTTGCATAGCCGCAGCCTGAAAACCCTTGATGGTTTTTTTGATCTTCACCTTATGCGTCATGCGCGTGACACGCTGATTGATCTTTGTCTATCAAACAACCAATTAACCAGCTTGCCAGACACCCTAGGAAACCTAACTCATTTGACCAAGCTTGATGTATTTTTTAACCAATTAACGAGCTTGCCAGAAGTGATAGAAAAACTAACTAATTTGACTAAGCTTGTTGTAAGTGGGAACAACTTAAAGAGCTTGCCAGAAGCGATAGGAAACCTAACTAATTTGACCGAGCTTTCTGTATCTGATAACCCCTTACACATCTTGCCAGATGCAATAGGAAAACTAACTAATTTGACCGAGCTTAATGCATGGGGTAACCAATTAACCAGATTGCCAGACGCGATAGAAAACCTCACTAAGTTGACCGTGCTTAATATATGGGGTAACAAATTAAGCAGCTTGCCAGACTGGATAGGAAAACTAACTCATTTGACCATGCTTGGTGTACACAAAAATTATTTATCTAGCTTGCCAGATGCGATAGGGAAACTAACTCATTTGACCACGCTTAATGTATCTGATAACAAATTAACGAGCTTAACAAAGTTGCCAGAATCGATAGAAAATCTAACTAATTTGACCACGCTTAATGTATCTCGTAACAAACTAACCGAGTTACCAGAATCGATAGAACATCTAACCAATTTGACCACGCTTAATGTATCTTTTAACCAATTAAACAAACTACCAGAAGCAATAAAAAAACTACCTCTTTTGAAGACGCTTAATATAAAGGGTAACTCACTATTGACGCCTGAATACGTTGAATTGTTTAAAAAACAAGGTTTGAGAATTATTCATTTTGAGGATCAAAGGGATTATCGATATTTTAGGTAAAAGATAAAGGTGAACTCGAAAGATATCGCATTGGATTTGAGAGCTATTTTTATGGCTTAATAATAAACTCTGTCGATTTTTCTTGAGATTCTTCTTGAAGTAGATGTAAAAAAACTTCTTCCAGATTCTTTTTATTAAACTGGCGCTTAAGATTCTCTGCTTGGTCAACCAGTAAAATTTTGCCCCCGTGTAAAATACAAACACGGTCGGCAAGAACTTCGGCTTCTTCAAGATAGTGCGTTGTTAAAAGAACTGTAACGCCCTGAGCTTTAAGCGCTTTGATATCATCCCATAATTGATGTCTGATATTGGGGTCAAGACCAACGGTTGGCTCATCAAGAATGACAAAGCTTGGTTTATGAACAAGGGCTCGTGCAATTAACAAACGCTGTTTGTAGCCACCAGATAAAGCACTGACATTAAATTTTGCATATTTCATGAGATCAAATTGTTCAAGCAACTCAAGCACCCGTTTTTTTAAGATATTTGACTGAACAAGATAATAACGTCCAGCAAAGAGTAAATTCTCTTCGACGGTCAGTTCATAATCAAGATTTGGGCGTTGTGGACAAAAACCAAGCACAGAGCGATATGTACTGAGATGGTTATAAATAGATTGCCCATCAAATAAAACATCCCCCGATGTCGGAGGATGTAATGTTGCCAGTATCGAAGATAATGTTGTTTTACCAGCGCCGTTAACTCCTAATAAAGCCAAAATCTCGCCTTTAATAATTTTTAAAGAAAGAGCGTCAAGTGCGCGAACAACTTTAATGTTGTCGCTATAAATCTTAACGAGATTTTTGACTTCTAAAATAATCGGCGCTTGTACTTCTTGCACCTGTAATAGCTCTTGCATAACAATTAATTACTTTTTCTAATTACTTTTTTGTTTTTCCCGCAGCTGCTTTAACCCAAATTTTTGCATATTTTTTGGCAGCTCTACGTAAAATACCAAAATGCTTGAGATGATCTATCATCTCACTAAAAAGTTCAGCATCTTTACGTGGCTTACCCGAGGCATCAGTTGCTTTGACCGGCAGGCCAAGAAAATCTGCAGGCTTTCTGGCTACAAAACCAGCAATGGGTTCTGAAAAAATTAACTTAATTCCAAAAGGGTCGCGAACTGAAAACATTCGATACCCTTCAGGCATATCTTTTACGTCGCTCAAAACCTTAACGCCCTTTTTTTGGCAACGTTCAAAGTAGCGTTCCAAGCCTTTTTTCATGTGAACATGCAAACCAACACAACGGCTTGCGCAGCGTTTAATAAAACTAAACTCTGCAAGCTCCTCAACGGTAGGAATTCTTAAGGCAATGGTACATTTACCTTTTCGAAGATGCGCAGAAACCAAGGATTGGCTTCCCTCTTTATTTAACTGGGCGTCTACTAGATCAAAGGCTAGTTTTTCAGTATAAAACTTAATAGCCTCTTCAACAGAGTCGACAATTAAAACCAAATCGCTTGACTTCATCATACCGCACCCTCTTTTCCTTTTTCTTAGAAACTACCTATTACGCTTGCGTGGTCTTGGTGGCTTGATAAACTTTTTTAGCTAATTTGCTTATGTTGCGCGAAGCGGTATTTTTCTTCAAAACGCCTTTACCTTTGGCTCGCGCAATTTTTGACTCAGCTTCTTTTAATAAATCTTTTGCTGCTCCAAAATCATTTGATTCCAATGCTGCAATAACTTTTTTTGTTGCAGTTTTAACATCAGAACGTCGAGCAACATTTCGCTGACGTCTAACTTCATTAGTCTTAGCTCTTTTTTTAGCAGATTTAATATTCGCCATCTAGTATTCCTTATAATTGGTTAAATTCGCCGCTGCTTAAACGACTTTTTCAATTTTGCCAGCCTTAACACATTTGGTACAAACAGCAGCTCTATGTACCGTACGCTGTCCCTTTAAAGAGAAACGCATGACATGAACGTTTGGATAAACCCATCGACGGGTTTTATTGTTTGCATTACTCACGTTGTTAGCAGGATGCGGTCTTTTTTCGCATACCGAACATATATTTGACATTGATAAACCCTTTCACATCACAATTAAAGTATCAAAAATTAAGTACCAGTCTAACAAAAATGGTATTTTTTAAAAGAAACAGAAATAAAACCCCTTAAGCAGTCAAACTATGAGTTTCCCGCGGTGTTATATTCAAAAGCTCATACACCTCACTCGCCTGCAAAGTCTCTTTCTCTACGAGAGCTTTTGCTAGAATTTCCAACTTGTCTTTATTTTCACTCAAAAGCTGGAAGCCTTTTTCATAACAAAGTTTGACAAGCTTCTCTACCTCTTCGTCAACGCGCTGTGCCGTGCGTTCAGAATATTCACGAGAACTTTGCATATCTTGTCCCAAATAGGGACGCTCTTGAGAAGCGTCAAAGTCGATAGGTCCTAAATCAGACATTCCATAACGACATACCATCGTACGTGCAATTTTTGTTGCTTGTGCAAGATCGTTCGATACACCGCTTGTTTGGTCGTTAAAGATCATTTTTTCTGCTAATAACCCGCCATAACAGACAACCATGCGCGCTAACATCTCGCTTTTATTTTGCGAATGTTTATCACGCTCAGGCAATGACCATGAAACACCCAATGCTCGACCTCGAGGGATAATCGTCACCTTATGGAACGGATCGGTATGTTCAGGCTGTAGTACATTAAGAAGCGTGTGCCCTGCTTCATGATACGCGGTCATAATTTTGTCTTGTTCAGTAAAGATTAATGTCTTACGCTCAGCACCCAGCATAATTTTATCTCGAGCAATTTCAAAATTGTGCATCTGCACGGTCTCTTCATTATGTTTCGAAGCAAGCAATGCCGCTTCGTTCATGAGATTTTCAAGATCAGCACCGCTAAATCCTGGCGTCCCACGAGCAATTTTATGTAAATCAACCGTAGAATCAAGCTTCACCTTACGAGCATGAACTTTTAAAATTTGTTCACGACTTGTCAGATCTGGATACGGGACCTCAATAATTCGGTCAAAACGACCAGGACGCAATAATGCTTTATCTAAAACATCTGGTCTGTTCGTCGCGGCAAGAACAATCACAGAACCATGCTCTGTCGAAAATCCATCCATCTCAGAAAGCAATTGGTTTAATGTCTGCTCACGCTCGTCATTACCACCACCAAGACCGATGCCTCGTTGGCGACCGACAGCATCAATTTCGTCAATAAAGACAATACATGGGGCGTTCTTACGCGCCTGGGCAAAAAGATCACGAACACGAGAAGCGCCAACACCTACAAATACTTCTACAAAGTCTGACCCGCTAATACTAAAAAACGGACAGCTTGCTTCACCTGCAACTGCTTTGGCAAGTAACGTCTTACCGTTACCAGGAGCCCCGCTTAATAAAATACCACGTGGGATCTTTGCACCAAGCCGCTCAAATTTTTCAGGGCTTTTTAAAAAATCGACAATATCTTTAAGATCTTCTTTTGCTTCCTGAACACCAGCAACGTCTTTAAATGTTACCGTTATAGTATTAGGTGAAAAAAACTTTGCTTTACTCTTGCCAACATTAAAGATTTTACCACTGCCACCGCCGCCGCCGCCACTTTGTTGCTGTCTGAAATAAAAGAACACCAGCAAAATAATAAACGGCAATATCGAAAGCAAAAGATACGCACCCCAGCTCTGTTTTTCTTGAGGATAAATTTCGACGTCAACATTGTGAACTTTTAATGATTCCCAAAACTTTTCAGTTGGTACAACATAGGTATCAAACATCTTACCGTCTTTGTACTTACCCTGCACATGTTGATCCTGGACGACCAAAGACGCTACTTTATTTTCTTCGACAGCTTTGAGCAATTTTGTATAGTTTATTGCTTCTATGTCTCTATTAATACTGTTATACCAAAAGAGATATATCAGTCCGACACCAAGCAAAAACAGCAAAAACCAAACGGCATTTGGACCACGGCCATGAAAGCCTCGTTTTTTTAAGTTTTTATTCATTGTTCTCCCGAAAAACTAAATCCTGACCAAAAATCTTTACAAATATCTTTTTACAGAAAACTTTACCAGCCATTTTTCCTGTCACTTTTAAAGATACCTGCCATTTTAATAAATAAAGCAAAATAAGACCAGTAAAAGTTCAAAAACAGCTGAAAATGGGCTATTTTTCTTTATTAAGAACGTAACCTTCTAACTATTCGACCGTTTTAATCTTATTCAATAGACACCCCCTTTGCAAAAAATTCAAACCTGAGTTATTGTTAACAAATAAACTCTTTTTATTTATCAATTGTAATATTTAATAAATTGTGGAGGTTATCATGAAAATAGTACGTTTAAAACCTGTTTTTGCGTTATTTTTAAGCGCAATTATCTGTTCAGAAACTGTTTCTGCCCATACTATAGGATATACTGGCCTCAGAAGAGGCGACCAATTTGTTCATGTTTACCACGATATACATCTAACAACTGAATGGGAAGAAAAGCATGCAACAGCATTCGTCCAAGCTCTTGAAACACGTAAAGAACAGGAAGCAAAAGACCCTGGTCGACGTCAACTTATTTGTGGAGCAGAAATACGTCCAGATGAAATGCCTTATTTCCCTCAAATTGATATATTCAATGCACTATTTTTTAATCCGACAACAAAGATTAATTTTGAAAGTAAAACAGCAATAATATTAATGCAAAAAAAGGATGCCCGAGCATCTCTACTTGAACGAGCACGTTTGATATCAAAAAAATTTACAGAAAAATCCACATTATTTGGTCCATTAGAAAAATCCTCATTTCTTCAACTAATTCAGGGTCATGAGGATATTATTTCCATTGATAAGAGCCGATCTACTTTTTTTCTTCAATATGAATGTTTAAATGGATTATGGGGACTAAGCTTTTCTGCTCTCATCAATCCAGAATGTATACATAGATATTCAACAGACTTAATCAAACATTCTCCATCATTTGATGATATGATAAACGCTTTAGATCATTATCAAGCAGATTATGAAAAACTCACGCCTCATCTGGAAGAGAAATTAGGCGATGAAAAAGCCGGAACGTTTATTGCAGAACATGAAGAAGGCTGCGAAACAAGTGAACTTGATTTATTAACGTTAAAAAAGAAGCTCATTTCAGTGATGAATAAACCTGAACTTGGAATGGCATTACCTGCTGATTGGGACAAACAGCCTCTGGTCAAAATTTTTATTGATGGACTTCAATTCTGTCTGAGCAAGATGCGCATGACAAAAACAAACCCAATAATAACAGACACTTACGTAGCCATAGTCGAAACGATTAAAAATACTTTTGAAACAATTAAGTCACTTGGATTTGATGAAAGAAGAATAAGCCAAAGCGTTGAATGTTCTGCCCTGAGAATGACATTGGAAAATCCTGATGCAGATCTATGCCTCGTAAAGGGTTGTATGCATTGTGCAAATTTTATTTCATACTTAAAAATCTGCGGGTTTGAAGTTGTTATGCAGCATGGACACACATCAGAAATTAACCCATTCGATATTGCGTTTTTTGGCTTCCCCCCTGCATATTCTGATGCTTTCCGATACATGCAGATGTCACCAAAAGAGCTTAACAATGAGATCATACGTGAACAAGCACGAATAGATGCTCTCAAGCCAAAAAAATCTGCTCGTCTGGCAGCAGCAAAAGTAAAAGTAAACGCAAAATCTCAACCCAAAGGTATCGCTCAACGAAAAAAACGGAGAACCAAAATCGAGCCGGTGAAGAAATCATTTATCGTATCACGACAAAGCAAGCGAAAAATAAAGTAGTAAGGCTTAGATCCTGAAACAAGTTCAGGATGACAATATTATATTTTTTTGCCTTCGCATTACGGGTGCTGTATTAAAACAACTGCATGCTCGTCCATGATGGGAAACTTTTTGGCTCTTTTCCCATTGTCAGAACCCTCACTTTACCACTTCTACAATTCAACGCAGCTACCTGCTGGCCTTTCTTGTCTGGGCAATTAAACGAAAAAGCAGCATATTTACCGCATGGTGACCAAACAGGATCAAGTTTATCACCCATACCAAACGTAAGCTGTCTTTCTCGCGGGTTTTTTGCCTGAATATCCAATGAAAACAGTTGAAACACCCCGCGCACATAGCGTGAGTAAATAATCGAGTGCGTATCTATAGAGTACGATGGTGAGGCACAATATCCCCTACCACTCGTTAATACGCGCGTTGTTTTTTTCTTCATATCAAGATAATAAATTTGCGGATACCCTGTCTGATAGTCAGAACAAAATACGACATCCCCATTGGGCAATAAACACGGAGAAACATTACTACCTTTATTACTGGTTAACGGCGTGAAAATACGCTTTTTTAGCTTGTTACATACTGTTTGGTCATAAAAATAGAGTTCGCTATTACCAGATCCTGAAAGACACAAAACAGCCTGAACCCCATCTTGTGAAAAAGATGGCTGCATATTAAGCCCATCATACGAACAAACAACACGCTGTTGTTTTGATGCAATATCAACCGACATAAGACGACTATTACGCCGAGTAAACTGCGAGAAAAATAAAATTGGAGCTTTCGAATGCCAACACGGCGCAACGTTAAGCGTATAATTTTGAACAAGAACACGCTCTTTCATACAGGCATAATCGGCAACACATATAATTTTATGCTTTGAAGAAAGTTGTTTACAATACGCAAGCGTACTCAACATGGGCCCTTTTTCTCCTGTTAACACAGGTAACAATTGTTCGGCCATAATATGAGCATCGAGTATTGCTGTTTTATCTGACCAACGCACTTTTTTATCAAAAAAAACTTGATTGGTTGAAGGGTCCTTAAGCTTGATTTCAACATCAATCGTATTATTTTTTTTCTTATTTTCTTTCTTGTGAGTATCTTTTTTGGCAATCTCTTGTAACGAAAGACATAGTGAAAAGCCCTGACCTGATAATTTTGCCATTTTTTCAGCATCAAGCTCTGTTTCGTGCTTTTTGATTTCGACATCCAGCTGATCGGTAAACTCTAAATCAAACTTCAAGAGCTTGGCAACTTTAAGCAATTCGTCACTGTTACCAACACAGACCATCAAACATTTAACCGTACTATACTGCTTTACGTTGCTATTCACCGTAAATGAAATTTGTTCATCTATTTTTTCATGTTTTTCTTGTGCGCGTTTTTCTGCGCCTAAACTCGTATGCACGAGTAGTCCAAGTACCAGTAGCCCACGTAAAAAACTATATCTGATTAATTTCATGAGAAACTCCCCGTATATCAAAAAATAATTTTCGTCATAAACCGCGTGTTTATTTTTACAAATAATAAAAAAGATAAGATAGTTTACGCAATTACTGTTGAAAATCTATACGGAATTTTTTGCCCCACAACGATTTGTCAAATTTGAAATTCATTGCAACCCGTTGAATACTCAAATCATAAATCAACATATTTGAACGTTTTATAATCTCGAAGCTTTCAATCTTGCCATCTTCATCAACCACAAAGCTTACAACGCATTTGGTTCCCCGAGCGACCCCTAGTGGCGGGCGCCACAATCTTTGAACTTCGTGCTGAATTTTTTTGTGGTACATCGCTTGTTCTTTATCTGACAAGGCCAGTAAATTAAACTCTTCAATCCCATTTTCATCTTGATCTTGGTTTTGGTCTTGACTTTGATCGTCAAGATCATCTTCGTTATCGCTATTATTTTTTAGATCATCTTCAAGATCTTCTAAGAGGTCATCTTCTTTTAACGTACGTAGTTTTTGATCCTGTTTATCATGTTTTTTTTCAAGCTCTTCTTCTTCACGTTCACGCTCTTTTTCACGCTCTTTTTCACGCTCTTTTTCGCGCTCTTTTTCGCGCTCTTTTTCGCGCTCTTCTTCAGCTGCATCTTCTATCTCTTTATTACGCTCTTCATCAAGCCTTTCTTGCTCTTTTCTTTCTCGTTCACGCTTGAGTTCTGCCTGTTTTTTCTTTTCTTTTTCTTTCTTAATCTCTTTGTTTTTTTTATCTTTTTGTCTTTTTTGCAAGCCTAATTTTCCAATATTTATATCGTCCCCATCATGTTTCTCTTTTATTTTTTCATGTATTTTTTCACGATTTTTTTCAGCAGGCTTGCCTGGTTGGGCTTTTTGTTGTTTTTGATCTTTTTTTCCTAACTTCTTCTCAGGCTTTTTGTCAGGCTTTTTTACAAACTTCTTGTCAGGTTTTGTATTTTTAGACCCAGATTTCCCAGAACTTTTATTTTTTGAGCCTCTATGAGATCCATTATTTTTAGACCCCTTCTGGGCACGTAAGACTATTTTTTTTTGAGGGGGCTTAAAAAAAACTTTTGTAGATTTTTTTGAATGGGCGCCAAAAACAATAAACGATCGTTGTTTATCATCTTTAAGAGAAATCGCTAAGATTAAAAAAATTACACAATGAACAAGCAATGAGCCAAGAAAATAGTTTTGAGGGATTCTATTTTTCATGCCCATGCTCCACAATTAAGGGTTTCTGGTCGACATGGCAACAAACTTAACCCCTGCTTGTTTTAATTCATCTACAATGCCTATGACCTTGCCATACGATACGGCTTCATCAGCCTGGACATAGACCGGCAAATCATTTTTTTGAGCAAGTGCTTTCTGCACGGCTTGTGCAAGTGAAGAACGCTCAATTGGATAACTATTGAAAAAAAGCTTGTTTGTTTTATCCAGCGTTACAACAAGTTCTTGCTGCGTGCTCACTTCTTTCGATTTTCCATACGGTAAATCAACACGAATTGCATTCTGAACCATAGGAGTTGCGACCATAAAGATCAACAACAATGTTGCAAACGTATCAATCAACGGCGTGAGCGATACCTCAGGCATCGGAAAACGCTTACCACGCTTTCTTCGCAATCTTGCCATAATTAACCCCTACTTTACAAAAGCTTGTTTTGCAAGCGCCAGAAATTTATCACTGACATCGCCCAATTGAAATTCGAGCTTGCGCAGTTCATTTGAAAAATAATGAAAAGCGACCATGGCAGGAATTGCAACGACAAGGCCACCCAATGTTGTTATCAATGCTTCTGCAATCCCTGGAGCAACCGTTGCAATATCGGTCGATTGTTGTTGACTGATATCAAGAAACGCATGAATCAATCCCCAGATTGTCCCAAACAAACCAACCAATGGCCCAACTGCGGCACATGAGCCAAGAACAGGCAGATACACTTCTTCTTCAAGTAATAAAGAACCTGATAATTTATCAGTAAATAATTCTAGATCTGCAAAATCTTGATCTTTAAGCGTTGCCCCACCATCTTTTTTTGCATGATCAAGCATCAAGCGCAATTCACCTAAACTTTCAATCAAGAGCTTTCCGCCAATACTCTCTTTAAATTCTTTGCTCACACTCACCAGATCGGTAAATTGTCTGAGTGCACGCAACTGCTTTAATAACTCGTGCATCTGTTGTTTTTGTTTTCGAAACGAAACAAACTTAAACACGATTATTGCAATACAAACAACAGAAACAGCAAACAAGCCAAACAGAATCAGTTTGGTCATAATGTCAGTTTGAGCCAATATCTGCCAACCAGCTGAATTAAAAAATGACGACTTCATTCCGCCCCTTCGAATCAATAATCAATACAGGTTAAACTAACAAGATTTGCTTAAGTATAAATCAAAAGCCAATCTAAATAAACAATCTCCCAATAAAAATATCTTTAATGCAAACAGCTGCGCTAAAAAATACGCTATTTTTTGAAAAAATCTTACCACAACAATCTTTTTAATAATCTAATTTATTGACAAACACGCCTCCGCTTACAATGCTTGAAAGCAAACAACCCAAGTCCCAAATATTTTTTTTACCCCCAAAAAAGGAGAGCCTATGGCCGAAAAAAAGAATGATAAGAAAATAAAGAAATAGTTGTAACAATAGTTGTACTCTTTAACAACTAAAAAGTGTTGTCACACAGTTTCGAGCGCCGCGATAGACCGTCTCATCGCGGCGTTTTTTTTCGACTTCACCCAAGACGCTACAATCCTGAAAGTTCGCGGCTCTCTATCTATCTCAAATAGCTTCTAACAAGATCGAAAACATAAAACCTTGACAGCGCTCAATCCAGTTCTGCATCTTAAGTGGTGCAGAACTATCAATAACGATGCTTGATTACGGTTCTTGCAAATCTTAATTTTGAAAATCAAAAAGAAAGGATTCGTGATGAAACGTACCCATATCAAAAATTCGATTTTTATGTTGTTACTGTATCTCGTGTCGCTATGCACCCCATTGCACACACGGCGACAAAAACCATTGCTCTTAGCACAAGCGGCACCAACAACAGCTGGAGTTACACCTCAAGCCGCCGTCCAAGCACCAAAACAAGCACCAACAACAGCCGGGGTTGCGCCTCAAGCAACAGTCAAAGCACCCGCGACAAAAGCTCCCGCTCAGGCCTTAAGCCCTCAGCAAATGTTACAACAGCGACAAATGAAAGCTGATCAAAAACAACAAGCACGTATGCAAGCCGAGATGCAAGTACAATATGCTGCCGATGTTGCTCGTGCAAAAGCAGTACAAAAGCCAGCCATGGTACGGGGAACGGAACGCGTCTTCATAACACAAAACCCGCAAACGGGACTCAATCCTGCAATGGAGTATGTGGCGCCGGTTCAATCATTTTTGGAAATTCAACCGCCTGTCGCTAAAACGGCAGCACAAGAACAAGCACAACAACAAGCTGCACAGCCTCAATATTACGATCCTACAAAAAACTTCCAACTACAAATCATGCAACCAGCACAACCTGTACCAACCGAACAGCTCTACAAAGAATTTTATGATCCGGCAACAAAAAAACTGCAACAAGCTGAAAAACAAACTCAAAGACAAGAAAGACAAATTCAAAGACAAGAGAGACAAACTGTTCGCCTAGAAAGACAAGCCGACAGACAGGAAAGGGAAAAACGGGCGCAAGCCGGTTCAACAACAGGCACGCCTGCAACTGCTACACCAATAACAGGCACGCCTGCAACTGCTACACCAACCACAGGCACGCCTGCAACAACCAGTCCTGATCAAACAATCGTACAACCAACAGTAACCCCAGATCAAATGGTCACGCAACCAACCACTGTCCCATCAGCAACAGTAACCCCGGATCAAACGGTCACGCCTGCAACAACTAGTCCTGATCAAACAATCGTACAACCAGCAGTAACCCCAGATCAAACGGTCACACAACCAACAACTACCCCATAACACAAACAATTAACCAGCACCAATTAAAGAAAGATCTGAATTATGCATGTATTAAAAATATTTATTTGCTTTCTATCGCTGCAAGTTATTTTTCAAATACAGACTTCTTTGATCGCTCAAACAAAAAAAGTTCAAATCGTTAGCAAGACTGCAACTGCTCTACAACAGAGAAAAACTCCTGCTTCTGTATCTGGATCTGGTCAACAAGCAGCACAGCACCCAACCACTTCAGCTCTTGTCTCGGGAACAGTTCTTACCACGTCACCAACAACACAGCCTGTATTGACTCCGGGTGGCGCTCAAGCCGTGCAAGAATTATCCCCAGATCTTCAAGCACTTCTCTTGGGAGGTCAAGCCGGGCTAGCCCCCGTTTCTGGTGGCCAACCTGTTGGCCAAACTGAAGGAGTCCTTTCACAACCAACATTATCTCCGTTATCTCCTGTATCTACCGCACCACCACAGATTTCTGTTTCAGCAGAACAAGCAAAGTTACTTGAATACAAACAAAAAATAGCCACCATTACTTCAAAAACTGATGTAAAACAGCAACAGCAAATAATTACCGATTTTATAACTGAAATTTTAGATACAGCTCTTACATCTAAACAGACAACAATTACTACATTACAAGATATCGAAAATGTACTCATCTCTGTTATTGTCGATCTCAAAACGCTCATCGCATCATTGCGTTCAATGCCAAAAATGTCAGACCGTATAAACGCGACAACGATTCAAATAACACTTCTTTCAAATAAGAAAGATGATGTTGTTCGGAAAATTGCTCAACTCAACAAAGTTATGAGTTTATTTGCAGCGGCACGCAAAATTTCGATCGATAACTTACACGATAAAGTAAGCGAATATCTCCTCCTGTTAGCACAAATAACTCAAGATGTCCCAGATTTTTATATCCAAGAATTTATCAAAGATTTATATACCCTTGTAACAGCTGCACGGGGACAAGAAGAACCCAAAATTATACGTGTTAAACAACTGCTCGATCAAACAACGACAAATAAAGCATTATCAAAAGATCAGCTGCTGCAAATCCAGGGGTTTGTCAGCATCTTAACCGGACAAGCAATCACCAAAGCTCCTCAAACAAAAATTGTTTCGCCAGAAGATTTAAAAAATAAACTTGCTGATATTCAAAAAAAGCCGACGCTTTTTGAAAAAATAACAACCAGCCAAGAAGCACTGACACTCATGAGTGACACAACCGCGCAAAGTGAAAAAAATACACTGGTAAATTTTCTCAAAGATTTTATGCTCGCCCTTCCAACGATGAAAAAAGCAGAGCTTGCAGAACTACGCAACCTATTTGATGCAGCATCAAAAAACCCTTTTTTGCTGGCAGCAAACCAGCAACCAATCATGGACCGATGGCTTAAAATAGTAACACAAGCACTTCTGACTATCGATAACGTCAGTCCACTGCTTACCAGTGTTAAACCATTACTTGACCCAACAAAAGATGACTATAGCAGCCAACTCAGTAGCTGCAATCTTGCCGTCGTCCTTGCAACGTCCAACACTCCAGCGAGTGAAATGGATTTAAAAAATAGCGCAAGTCTGGCCGCAAAAATACGTGCTAAAATATATTTTTTATATATAAATCGTGGCAACAAAAGTTATGATGATCTTACGACACTCAAAAATATTTTTACCCTTGCAAAACAGGTCCCTACACTTGCAAGCCTTATCACACCACAATGGGAGAATACACTGACGCTTGATCGCGCTCTTAGTTCGGCAGGAACAAAAAAAAGCGTTCTTGATCAACTACAAGATTTTCAAACCATAATTCAACTGCTCTCAGATAAAACCGACGCCTACGAACGACAGACATTTCTAACCGTACTCACCAATATTTTTACCAGCAGAAAAGATCGTGCCATCATAGAGCTTGAAAAATTTCAAGATTTTTTAAGCTCTATGATAATACCTGCATTCGTCAGTAAAAAAATATTTGATAAGCAAACCAATGACCAAATTGCAACATGGCAGAAAATCTTGAACTGCACATTGCAACTGCTGGCAACAAATAATCAAACCAGCCTTCAGGACAGCATAAAAACTTATCTGGCTATACTTCCAACGATTGCTCTGCCTCAGGCTGACTATGAAAAAAGTCTGTTTGGCGATGTACTTGCGCGCCTTTTTTCCATGCGCTCAGCACTCGAAAATAGTGACCTCAATCTGTTGAAAATTTTTTTTGAAACGGTAAAAAAGACCCCCAATCTTTTGGCTCCAAACCAACTTACGACGTTCAACCTATGGCTCCAAGATCTAGAAAATGCCACAACGGTTACCGCCACAACAGCTACAGCAACAACACCCACAGGGACTACAACCTATCTTGATGCATTAATTACAACAGCTGGGCAAAAGCTAGATCTTACCATGTTTTCAAAAGCGCTTGCTCTTTTCACGGCTTCTACGAGCACAGATACAAGAAATAATTTTGTCGCCGCGCTCAATACTTTATTTACGCAGCGACAAAAGCTTGATGTTCAAAAATTATTGGCTTTTTTTAAAATAGTCGAACAAAAAAAGATTGGGAAAGATCCATTACTTTCACCTGCGCAACTGGCAATCTTGAAACAATGGGAAAGTATACTCACTGGAGCACCCGTCGTTTGAGCTCGTCGACATCAATAATATTTTCGTCGATTTGAATATCATAGGCTTTTGCCAAAAGCTCTCCCATCTTCGGTCCGGGAGCAACAATACCCAGCAAATGGCGCCCCAACAAAACAGGCGCTTCAGGTTTATGCACAACATTTGCATGCTGGGCTTTTGTAATAAATTGGTCAAATCTATCTTGATAGAGCTCAAGAGGCTCAGAGCCCACACCATTTCGTCCACGATGGTCAGCAAGCGCAACAAGCCCAAGTTGGCGCATCGTAACTTCGGGCCAAAGCTTTGCTGCAAGTCGCTTATATGCACGAGCTCCAGCACCCTCACGCAAGAGCATAAACGGCGCAAGATGGTACCGTACTAACTTTGAAACTGCTTTGCTCAAAAAAATATCGTCTGTTAAACGTTTTAATAATTTTTGAGCTGGTAACACACCCGCTTCTTCATGACCATGACAATGTAACAGCTCATCAGTTGTCGTTGCTTTACCAAGATCATGACATAATACTGCAATCGAGATTAAAAACTTTTCGTCGTCACCAGAACCCCACGATGTTTCATGATAGCTATCACATACAGCTGCAGCGTCAAGAGCCTGCATCGAATGCTCAAACACATCACCTTCTGGATGATAGTCTCTTCTTTGTGGGACATCAATTAATACGTATAGTTCTGGGAATATTTCGTGTAATCTTTCAATTTTTTTAAGCCAACGAAACCCTAACGATGGTCGTTTAGATTTTAATAATAATTTTTTTATTTCTTCAAAAATACGCTCACGTGCAAGTGCTTGACCGGTTATCGTATCAGACAACGACATTGTCTGACATAACGTGTTAAGTTCATGATCGGGCTGCATTTCAAATCGTCCGATAAACTGCATAACACGAAAAAATCTCAACGGGTCTTGCGTAAAAAGTTTTATATCAACGGCTCTCAAACACCTATTTTTACTATCTTCAAGCCCACCATACGGATCTATAATAATATCTTTGTACAGACTATTTTCCGTATTATTTATATTATTTATATTATTTATCACCTGCGTAATCTTTTCATGCTCGTGAAGATTAATTGCCATCGCATTTATTGTTAGATCTCGTCGCCGACAGGCCTGTTCAAGCGTCATTGCAGGATCAAAAATTACTTCTGGCTTGCGCCCAATACTATCTCTTCGTGGTAGTGACCAATCGACATCAAGATAATACAAACGCAAAACCCCAAATTGCTTCCCCACGAATACAACGTCACCAAATTGCCGTAATATTTTTTCAAGTTCAGCAAGATCTAGGCCATGAACTTCGATATCAAAATCTTTTAACGCTCGAGCCAGTACTAAATCGCGTACCGATCCGCCAACCAAATATGCAGTCCCTCCCGCAGATTTAATCGCGTGTAAAATGGGACTCAGTTTTTCGAGCATATCTAATAATAATTTTTCTAATAATTTTTCATGTTTCATATATTTTTACTTTTTATTCTTATTTTTTATAAAGCTTTGAATGATTATAAAGCAATTTAATCACAAAAAATATCAATGCGACAACCGTAAAACCAGCCCCAACAAAAAATGTCATCGAGGGACTGTATCTGGTCCAAAGCCATCCTGCAACGAGATTAGACATAATAATTGCTATACCGCAAATAAAATTGAATATCCCAAATGCTGATCCTCTGATATGACTCTCAGTTGTGTCGACAATCAACGTATCAAATACTCCTTGCGTCAAACCAAGGTGAAATCCCCATAACGCAACACCCGCTATAAGGTGCCATGGATTGCTTGCGTAACCAAGAATAATATCGCTGGCTATTAATACAACAAATCCTGCAATAATAAAAAATAATCTATTAAATATATCTGACAAATACCCCGCGAAATAAGAAGACACTGAAGAAACCAGGTTCATAACAATAATAATCAGAGGTACCAGCGCAAAAGACATTCCTACCGTGGTAGATCGTAAAATTAAAAACGCTTGGCTAAACCGAGCAAACGTCAATGCAGTCGCAATTGCAACAACAAGCCAATACCGTGGGCCAAACGAATAGAGTACTTTATATGATAACGGTAATGTTATTTTTTGAGATATCAGGTCATCGTCTTTTTTAGGTTCATCGACACCTATAATTAATAATATAACCGATAGAAACGCTGGAATAACGGCGACCCAAAAAAGCACGCGAAAATTATGCGTAAACATCGTTATAACAATCATGGCAAGTACAGGGCCTATAAAAGCACCAACATTGTCTAAAGCTTGTCGTAACCCAAAACACAAACCTCGTATAGGCGCTGGTGCCAATTCCCCCAAAAGAGCATCACGCGGAGCATCGCGCAAACCCTTGCCAAGCCGATCGAAAACTCTTGCAGACAGAAGAAGTCCTACTGACGAAGCAAAAGGAAATATGAGTTTAGCACAGGCTGATAATCCATAGCCCAATACCGCAAAAATTTTTCTTTTTTTTATAACGTCACTCAATACGCCAGAAAAAATTTTGATTATTAAAACAAGAGCTTCTGCGACCCCTTCAATTAAACCTATAAAAATAACACTTATGCCAAGAACCGATGACATATATAGAGGAAGCAGACTATTGATAAAATCTGAAGACATATCCATAAACATACTCACAAAGCCCAGGGCCCATATGCTTTTAGGAATCGTCTTTAACAAGTCAGGTCTTGTTATAATGGGAGTTATTGTTTTTTTCTCGGTCATAGTTCTCCTTTATTTTTTATTATTACGCAAACAAAACTCAAACGCTTGTGATTTTATATAACTTATCGTAAACTTTCCCGTATGCTGCTCATAGTAATTAAAAATATTGTGATTAAAAGATTGAAAGAAAAAAGAAAAAAGAAAAAGGAAAAGCGTTGGGGCTATAGCTCAGTTGGTAGAGCGCATGGATGGCATTCATGAGGCCACCGGTTCGACCCCGGTTAGCTCCACCAGTCATTTTTGAAGAAAATGCCTGGCAGGCCAGTTAGGGTGAATGCAAGGCTTTGTCAAAAAATATATTGTCATCCTGAACTTGTTTCAGGATCTAATCCTTAAAAAATACGATCTGCTATCACTATGAAGTCTCCAAGCAAATTTCGTTATATCACATTTCTTATCACATTTATTCTGTGTTCACTTTTTGCATCGTACCTGATCATCACCACTGGGCTCATAACCGGTTTACATGCAGCACTTTTAACCTGGAGCTTTTTTATTCTCTGTATTCCTGCAGATCATGGGAATATTCTTTTGGGTACGCCCATTCGCCTCTTCAGGCATAAACCGTTCTTTACACAACCATTTCTTTGGATCGGTGCCTTTATTCTCAATGCAATCACCTTCACTTTTTTCCCCATGATTTACACCGTAACCATTCCCACGCACCTACTCCTGCGCATGATCGAAAATCCCTATCCTTGCTGGCTTGTTTTCCTCGTATCAGGCATCGGTACTATGTACCCAATTTTGATTGGCAACGAAAAATTCTACGCAAACCGATACCTACATATGCCCATTCATTATATCATCAAGCTTGCCGGTCTTTTAACGTTTCTCTATTGCATACACCCAGAAATGGTAATCATCCTGAATACCATCACCTAAAATATCACACGCTCAGCCAATAAAACCTTTTTTTTATCTATTATTGCTTCTGTATATTGTATTTAGATAAGGTCGATACAGAATATTTTTTATGCCGTTAAGTATCTTTTTTTACGAGGAGAGTCGTATGAAAAAAAAATGTTTCATACTTATCACGCTTATCGCACTGGCACCATTGCTGTTCTCAGATTACATCCAAGCAACAACATACACCGAAAAAACATTTCTTGCGCCGCGTCCGGTCGGCGTTAATATCGCCATGGAGTACACCACCTGGCATGATCGAGTTTATAAAAAATCTGGTCGCATTATCCCACGCAATCTCCAAGCAACCGGGTTCTATCAAGCATCAGTAAACGACGATTGTTTGGGTAAATATTTTGGCATCAAAGGCAAAAATAGCTTTCAAATTGGGCCACAAGGGTCGGCATCTGCCGATGTTGACGGTAGTTACCTGATTCACAATCAAGCTTTAGTACGAGCAGAAACCCATTCCCTTGCAGGTAAAGTTACCTTCGATCCACGCCAAGAAATTTGGGGTGTACGATTTGATCTTTTTCAAGAAAATTTTCCCGTTCGCAATATATTCTTAAAAGCCAATATGCCTGTCGTTAACGTTACCAATAACATGCACATGAGCATCTGTAATAGCATAGCAGTTGCAACGGGCGTCGGAGGCACTGACTCATTTACACTCAACGATTTTTTTAGGGGCTGCGTTCGTCAAACAAATCCTGCTTCAGGCAACTTACAATCACCGCTTACCCGTGCAAAAATTAATGGCAAACATTCTACCACCGGTGTTGCTGATCTTGACCTTGCACTCGGGTGTAAACTTTTGAATAATAAAAGCCATCATCTCTTTGTCAACATTGGCACGACCATTCCAACCGGAAGAAAACCATCCGGTAGAAATTTGTTTGAACCCATAATGGGCAACGGCGGCCACTACGGCGTTGGCGGCGGCCTTGATGCAGGAATTAATCTTTGGGAAAATGATCATAATCTTGTTCGTTTCTTGATCGGAGCAAACTACCGATTCTTGCTCGAAAACAGCGAACGCAGGACACTGGGGCTCAAAGAATGCAACTTTCCATTTAAAGATGTAAATGGCGATAATCTCCCCGTCCCGCGCCCGGTCAAATTACTCCAGTACTATCTTGTTGCACTTGATCAACAGGTAAATAAACCCCTGATGCCTGCGGCAAACATTCTCACGCAAAAACTCAATGTTACACCGGGAAGCCAACTGGACACGCTTGCTGCATTCTCATGGAAACATCGCAGTTTTATTTTTGATCTTGGGTACAATTTGTTCTGGAAAGACACAGAATCTGTTTCTTTGTTGAATTGTAGTAGCGGTTCGTTTGGTATTGCACGTAACGATTATGATACAGATACGATTTTCAATGAAGCCGCCGTACATGACCCAACACAAGCCCCCGTTGATAACAAATTGATAACACAGGCCGACCTTAACAGTAATACAGCAACAACACCGTCACAACTGACCCATAAAATATTTGCCGGTATTGGTTGCGCTTGTGACACCACCAGAAAATATCCTCTGTTGCTGGGCATTGGCGGATCGTATGAATTTGCTTCAGATAATGCTGCGCTTGAAACGTATGCATTGTGGCTTAAAGCTGGTATTTCATTTTAATACATAATAAAAAAAAAGAAGAAAAAAGCAGGAGATTATATGAAAAACAAGATCAACAAACTCATAATATCGATCACCGTATTCATCTGTACTGGGATGGTATATGCAGCAGAATGGGAATCAGTTCGTCTATTTAAAGAAGCGCTACCTGGTATCATAGCCAAAGCTGATAGCGCTATCAAAGCCGCTGAAAAGAGCCCGTTGAGCACTCCTGATGTTAACGCCTTAGTAAGCAACCTGCCATCAGCACTCACAGGACGGCAAGAAGCAAGCATTAGTTCAAATATTGCGCTCTTTGTAAAAGACCCAGATCAACAAAAAATCTTACTCATCTTACTTGCAAGAATTCAGCAACTGCTAGGTGGTACCGTAGGGGCTGATCAAAAAAAACTACATCAAGCGCTCATTAATTTTTCAAAAATATTCATATCAGCACATCCAACACTCCAAAAATCTATTGCTAAAGCAGCAACCGCTGATAATGGGGCTAAAGACAAATATCTTCTCTTAGGTATGAAAAATTTCGCAGAGGAAACCAAAACAGCTCTAACTTCTGACTTGGCAACAGCGCTCGCAATTCCAGCCGTTCAAGAAGCTGTTGACGCTGCAGAAAAAGAAATAAGAGCTGCTGTTCCATCTCTACGCCCAGATAGAGCTCGTAAAGTAACTTCAGGACTCGTAGACACCGCAGCAGGTGCAAAAAAAGGCAAAAAAGCAGTTGCAAAAAAACTCAAGAAATCAGAAAGAAAGAAACCATTGCGAACTCCAGCAAAACATAAAGATCTTAATAAAAAAATTGAACGAGCACGAACAGCAATCGCTGCCGTACACGCCCTTCTTGAAACCGCAAAAAGTGCTGATTCTAAAGATCCTGGAACCAAAGCGACGTATGACGAACTCATACAACAAGCAGATGTCAGTTATGAACAAGCAAAAACCTTATTAAGAGAAATGACGGGCGATGCACAAGAAGATACTGAGGCCGAAATCATCGCAGCAACAAAAAAAGTTGGTACCTATGCGCAGCAAGCTCTCGATTTAATTACACAAGAACAAACCGCAGGAAGAGCAGGAGCAATCATTGCAGAAAGTGAAAGAGCTGCACAAGCACAAGCCAAAGCCGCCGAAGAAAAAGCTAAAGCTGAGCTTCAAAGAAAAAAAGTTGCGGCTTTAGTTGAGTGTGACCAACAGTTAGATAAGATAACGGATGACATTTTCCAAACTATTGATGACTGTGCCAATATCAAAGCATCAAAGCCTTCTCGGTACGATACCGCTCGTATAATCTTAGGTATTGTCAAGGGCGAAGGCAAAGAAAACGCCTTCCAGAAACAGACAGAAGCCAAAGCAGCACGAGCTATTATTAATAATCTTACAGATCCTAAAGATAGTGATCAAATCGAACAAAACCTGGAAATAGTTCGAGCTGCAGCTGACAAAGTAATTGACATAACAAATGCAGCCAAGGCAGAGGCCGCAAAAGATGAGCCTGATCTTGCCGAAAAAATTGCAGAAGAAACAAAGGCACATGCTGCGGCAATTACAAGAGCAGAAAAAGCCCTGGGTGATGCCAACGTTCTTCTTGCAAAAGCAAAAGCTGATGAGCCAACTGGTGCCGACGCCAAAACTGCATACGATACCCTCGTGAAGCAAGGAACCGGAATTTCTGAGGCTGCAGCAGGGTTATTAACAAAAATGAAGGGGGTTACAAAAACCGGTACAGAAGATCATGAGGATGAAATAATAACAAGAGCGGGCTGGATTACACAGCGCGTACAGGATGCTCTAGATTTAGTTACAACAGAACAAGCGGCAATAGCGGCAGTAGCAGATGGAAGAAAAAAAGGTGCTGCAAAAGGGAAAGCCGACGGCGAAAAAACTCCACCTCAAAAACAATCTCCAATGCCACTAACGTCTGGCCGGCCAGGATATGCACAAGCCTTCAATGATGCATACGAGATCGCTTATGACAAAGCAATTCAAGAAAAAGAACATGTACGTAAAACCAAAGAACAAGAAGCAAAAGACCAAGCAGCTCGTGAACATGAACAAAATCTAACAAAAAAAATGCTCGCAAAAGCAAAGGCCGAGGTAGAAGCCGCAGAAAGAAAACGAGTAGCTCAAGAAGAAGCAGCTAAAAGAAATGAAGCTGCTGCAGCCACCGGAATTTTTACAGCAGCACAAGCTGCCGCTCAAGACGCTTGTATTGCAGCTGAAAATAAATTTCCTGCATTAATTGCAGCTATTGGTACAGCAGAAGCAACAGCAACAAAGCAAGGGCCAACGAGAAAGAATCTTTATGCCGCTCAAGACGAATATGCGAAGGCTGTAGGACGATACCTTCAGGCTTTTGCCGACAATCAAAATATAATTCAAAGCATGGTCAATGATGCAATTAAATGGGCGGTGGTTGCAGAAGCTGCTGCATTGGAGATAACAGATGATAAAGGCGCTGTAAACGGCGTTAGAAAAAACTACGCAGGTAAATATCAGCGGCTTGTGTATGACGAGCAATTTATTCCAGCTCTCACGATGTTACCTGCAGGATTCGCTGAAACTTTATTAGATGAAAAAACAGGTAAACTTAAAGCGGATAATCCTGGCATCATAGAAGGAACTCAATACATTAGAGATCACGGAAAAGAGACGGGTAATTTATATATCAGAAAGACTCTTACTGTCTTACAAAAAGCGCAGGAAAATGCAATCGAAAAATTAACCAAACTGATTCCGTCTAAAGAGAAAAAAGCACCCGTAGCAGGCACTGAAGGAAAAAGCGCTAAACCAGATCAACCTCTATCAGATGCTTTTGGTTTATTTACAGAAGAAAGTGTTGAAGCAAAAGCAGCTCGAGAAGCTCAAGAAAAAGCAGAAGAAAAGAAAGAAGCCGAGCCAACAACTTTTGCAGAAGCACAAACCAGAGCCAATACATTGGTACAGGAACTCCGAGATCTAATAGCCGCAGCAAATGAAGTCAACAAGTATAGTGGTCATATTGACTTTGCAAAGCTTGACTTAGCAGATGCAGAGGCAATAACACTTGGTGACGATAACTTCATACCACAACTTCTAAAGATAAAAGCAAAAATTACTGAGGGGAAAAAACAAGCACAAGAAGCTATCGACACGGCTACAGAAAAAACCAAGGCTGAATCAAAAAAAGCGGCCCCAAAAATAACTCCTGAAAAAACTGGAGCGGGAGCAGCTCAAACAGAAGAAGAAAAGAAAGTTCTAGATCAACAGGAGCGTGAACGTGCAGCGAAAGAAGGAGTAGCAGCAAAAGCGTCTGCAGCAGAAACTCAACAAAAACGCGTAGAAGCTCAACAAAAACGCGTAGAAGCTCAGGGCAATTTAGATACCGGGATTAAAAATATTAATAGTATTTGGAAAGATGACAGAATGGGTCCAGCACGTCTTGCAACCGTTCAAGGCAAATATAGGAACGCTGTATCAGATTATCTTGATACCTTCCCTGACAAAGTTGATAGCGCTGCAGACATCAAAGCCGTTGTACGCATGGTCGATGACGCAATCAAATGGGCTATCGTTGCTGCAATGCCAAAGGTTGGTACTAAAGATTATAAAGACATGGTATATAACGAACAATTTGTTCCAGCTCTGGCAAAGCTGCCAAATGCCTATATTCACACACACATAATAAAAACGGCAGGGAAAAACATTGAATTTATAGGAGGAAATAAAGGTTTACGTGACGGACTTCACTACATTAAAAATTTTCAAAAAGATAAATCTCTCACAGATATAAACAAAGAGGCAGCTCCTGCGATAAAAAAACTGCTGGAACTGATTAAAGAAAGATTAAATCAACCCTGACAGCAATAGCCAGCTGAAAAGAAGAAGAAAAGAGAAGAAGCTCGGGTTCGCCTGAGCTTCTTCTCTTTTCTTCTTCTTCTTCTTCTTCTTTTTGATAAGAATTTTCACCTTAACTTATTTTTCTATGCACACTATTCTCTCCAAACTACAAATTCATTTTCTGAACCCTTGCACCACCCATCATCTTTTTTTTAGCATAAGCAAAAAATAAAGTCTTGGTGCCTTGCCGTCACAGGAGAAAATTGTATGAACATCTGTCGTTCTCGTCTCAACATAATAATCACGATAATAATCACGAAAATAATTTCGAAAATAATCAAGAATAAAATAATCGTAGTAACAATGTTTGTACTCTCTGTTTTTACACCAGCAACTGTGGCACTAACAATCGGCAAAACATTTTTCAAGCCCCGAGCAACTGGGCAAGATGCCGTTCTCACGCAAGCGTTAAATATATCGTTTTTGAATGATTGTGAAGATGCATCACCGTGTCTTGGGATAGAAACTACTACATTTTATCACGCGTCAACCAATCCTAACGATATCGCCCGTTATTTCTTACCAAACGGCAAAACTGAAATTTATATTAAAGAAGATCTTTCTGACGGCACTGTACCAGATGTGTGGGCAGGATGGCTGGCCATCGCGGGACGGACCGGAAAATTTGCATCAACCGTTGCTATCAAACCACGGCACCAAAGTTTTGGGATTGTTATTAACCTCCATAAAAACCTTGATCGTATCTGTAAAAATATGTGGCTCTTGGCAACCCTGCCGTTTGTCCAAGTACAACATGATTTGCACTTGACTGAATGTTGCAGACAAGATGCTGCGCAATCGTATGATGATTTACCACCAGAATCCCAGTTTGTTCAAAATTCACTCAACGCAACCCAGGCTTTTAACCACCCACTTTTACGTTTTGCAAAAATGAAAAACGGCGTACAAAAACTTGCAGGGCTTGCCGATATTGCGCTCAACCTGGGGTATACCTATAAACAAAACCAAACATTGATCGCTCGCCTGTATGGGACATTTATTGCACCAATGGGATATAAACCAAATCCAGAATACGTTTTTGCGCCCCTAATCGGCAACGGCCGTCACTTTGGTATCGGTGCCGGGATAGACCTTGAATGTGAACTATCATGTAATGATCAACGCCGCGTCAGCATTATCAACCATTTTGCTTACCACTATCTCTTACGCGGGGTTGAAAAGCGAACATTCGATCTTATCTCGCGCGGACGATGGAGCCGCTATACTGACGTTGTTGATAAAAATAATAAAGCCCTTGGACTGCAATCGGCCAGCAATTTTTTGACGCAAGAAATGTTTGTTACCCCCAAGTCTGTGATCAACAATATGCTTTCACTTCATATGTCTTCGCGTACATCACAGCGCTATGAAGTCGGTTATAATTTTTATCATCGATCAAAAGAAGATATTCGTTTAAGACACCCTTTGCCATCAAACGTCCTGCTTCCCGATACACCATTGATTATTTCTCAAGCTGCAACGGTTCTGAGCACAAATACCCCCCTTCAAACATGCGATGCTGACCTAGAGTCTGCGACCCACCCTGCAGTGATCACACACCAATTTTATATAGCAACCGGCTTTGCAACAGATATTCATGACTGCCCAACGGATATAAGCGTTGGCGCTTCGTATGAGTTTGGCGATCAAAACGTAAGCTTAGACCTATGGGGTGTCTTTTTTAAAATTAATATCGCCCTGTAAGTAGTAATAAATTTTGGTAGAAGACTTATAGAAGAAAGAAAGAAAATTATGAACATGACTCCCAAAAACATTGTATGCATGTTAGTAAGCGTTTGCTGTGCATTCAATCTTGTGTATGTCCCACACGCCTGGTGCCCACCTGTCGCAACGGTTGGCGGCAGAGCTGTTGGAACTGCAGGCGTTACACAAGAAATTGTTCGGCAAAACACTGAACAACAAATTCAAGAACTTCAAAAAAAAATGGGAACTGCAAGTCCTGAACAACAAGCGATACTTCAGAAGGTAATCACCGTCACCGAACAATCAGCTCTTGCAACCGCAGATCCACTACAACCATCACGTGCTGGTAAGATAGCTGGTGCGCACAAGGCATTTAGTGATATTCGCGGTTTGGAAGCTGAAACTTCAGCGCTATTAACCACAAAGCAGTCTTTAGAACATCTAAAACAATTATTAATAAAGCTTGCATCAACATTACAACATATGACACAACAAGCACACATAAACGCATTGCAAGATCAACTCAAGCAAAAACGTTTTGCGCTCGCGGCAGCAAAGTGGCAAACAGCGGCTTTAAAAACCACCGTGAAAACATTGCGTGGTACTATTGATGCTTTAAAAACACAACTATCACAAGCAGATACTGATAATACAAGAGCACAAGAAGCTGAACGAGAAAAACTAAGCCAACTGCTTACAAAACTTGATGAAAAAGAACAGGCTCTCGCCACCGCAGGAGCCAAGGCACAAGCAACATTTGAAGAAAAAGCAGCACTTGCTGCGCAAACAAAAACACTGCTCGATACTATAGCGCAACAAAAAACCCGTTTTGACGCACAAACGGACGACTATGGAACAAAGCTGATTGCTCTTCAAACAGAACTCGATAAAGCCAAGATCGATCTTACAAATGCAGCAGGTACAGCCGATGAGCTTGCAAGAACCAAAGCATCGCTCGCTGTCTTGCAACATGACTTAGACATAAAACAAACAAATTTAACACAAGCAATTGCTGACCGCACGTCGCTACAAAAAACGTTAGAGACGCTGCAAAAAGCACACGCTGATCTTGAACAAAACCAAAAAGAGATGGCTCAAACGTTAGAAAAGCAAAAGACAGCTTCGATGAATGAAAAGAAAATACTCGAAGAAAAATTCGCTCAAAAAGTAACTGATAATAGTGATCTAGAAAAACAAATCGAGCAATTAAACGTTGCCCTCAAGAAAAAAGGTGTTTCGTTAATGGCAGCCAAGTGGCAAAAATTAACATTGCAAGCTAAATTAGATAAGGCACAAAAAAATCTTGAACAGAGAGAGGGTGAACATAAAGAAGCGATGAGGCTTCTGCTTTACTTGATAAAGCAACTCTCTGATTTGAAGGTGCAACTTGCAACTGGTGTGGGTGAGGCTTCAGTGTTGCGAGAAAAGATTGCAGCATTAAACGCTCAGGTAATAGCGCAAGAAGCGAAATCAAACGAAGCAGAAACTAAGCACACTCAAGCTGTGACCGATCTTCAAAGCGCATTAGACACGGCAAAAGAAGATCTTAAAACAGCAACCGGAATAACCAAAGCAGATCACGAAGCAGCAAATAATAAAATCGCTGAACTTCAGTTAGCAGTAACAACAGCACAAACGAAGTTTGAGAATGAAAAGAAGGCACGCGAAGACGCTGAAGTAGCAAAAATAGCCTCAGATAAAACAGTTGAAGAGCTGCGAACAGCGTCCACCGTACTGCAAAAATCACATGATGACCTCAAGAAAGCTCAAGAAGATCTAAAAACAGCGTCTGACGACCAAAAAACTGCGCTAGGCATTCAGATCACCAAAGCGAAAGACGGTATAGATGCGTCTAAGCAAGAAATAAAAACATTACAAGATCAACTCAAGAACAAAGGTGTTTCGTTAGCAGCGGCCAAATGGCAACGATTAGTTACCGCTAAAACGTTACGTACTAAGCTCGATGCTGCAAATAAAGATCTTGAAGCGAAAGCTCAAGAAAGCAAAAAAGCCCTTGATGCTCAGTCTGAACTTAACCAGCAACTCGCCGAGTTGCGGTCGCAACTTGTACGTGGTGAAGGGACAGCGTCAGATTTGCAAAAAAATATTGCAACACTAAATGCTCGGGTAGAAGCTCAAAAAAGACAATCTCTAGATGCAGAAACCAACTATACTCAGGCTGTTAAAGATCTTAAAAATGAATTAGCGCGGGCCAAAGCAGATGTTGAAAAAGCAACCGGGACAGACCAGGAACTCAAGGCAGCCCGTGACAAAATTGCTCTTCTTGACGCAAGCTTAATAACTGCACAGGCAGACCTTGAAGCACAAACAAGAGCGCGCAAAGAAGCTGAAAAGAAAGCTCAAGAAGATGCCGTACAAGCTCAAAGAGATGCTGACAAAAAACTTGCAAAACTGCAAGCTGATCTTGAGCGCAAAAACGCAGAGATTGCTGAAAATTTAAAACAGCAAGCGACAGCATTTGGCGCTGACAAGAAAGCACTGGAAGAAGAATTACGTGCACAGCAAAAAGCAAAAAGTGATTTAGAGGCAAAATTAGCAGAAGAAACACAAGCACGCACAGAAGTTGAAACAGCAAAAAAAGCAACTGAAGACAAGCTTGCAACAGAGGCACAAACATCCGCCGACTTAAGAGCCGCGAATGAAGCACTAACAAAAGCTCAAGCAGAGTTAGGCACAGCATCCGGAAAAGAGCGTACTAGATTAGACGCCCAAATCAAAACGGCGCAAGACAAGATTGCTTTATTAGAGAAACAAGCTCTCTTAGACGAGATAGATTATTGTCAATCAGACTATTCGAATGTAATTAACTTTATTAATGCAACAAAAGGTAGAGATCGTATTGATAATGCGCAAGGGGTATTTGATGCTCTTATCGTGAAACTTGATGCCTACATCAAAAAACACATAACGCCATTTATTGAAGGAAAAGAGGCTATTTCTATGGATGCGATAGATCCAAAACTATTGGATATGTTCCTCTATCTTGCATACGCAGCTCGAGCCGAATCTGCGTGGGACGGATATCCGCCACAAGATACGTTGGTAGCATCCTCACGTATTAAGGTACAAGACAAGCTTCTAACGATTTTGAGGGAGAAATTCAAAACCCCAGAAAGCTTTATAGCTCTCACAAGGAAGTTGCAATCGAAAAAGACCTTACAAAACGCATTCATTTTTATGACACAAGAGCCGCAGTATTATTTCAAAAAGAAGAGTGAAGATGTACAGATCAGTGTCCATAATAGGTTATTTGAGTTATTTTCAAGCTACTCGAACATATTTCCTATGGATACTTCGGAAAGAGAAATGGTCGAAAAAGATATTGCTGCCTTTCTGAAAGTGACGTTCCCTAAGATATAAATCTACTTGAGCTATAGGAAAAGAAGAAGGCTGGAAAATTCCCGGCCTTCTTTTTTTCCCTATTCAAACTCAAAAAAAAATGTATATGCTAACTACACGAAATTTTGGACGAATATTACATGAAAGAAGAAACGATGCTTGAAATTCCAATGTCCGGTATCAAAAAAATCGAAGAGATTGTAAAAGCTGGTAAACCCAACGAGTATATTTCACTCTCGCAAGGCTCAGTCAAAGTCGGCGGGATTCCCGAACAAATTAAACAACACGTTGCAGAACTGTTAAAAACAGATGTGACCGATTATTATGAAAGCTGCTGGGGCCTGAAAATATTACGTGAAAAAATTTCAACGGTCTTATCAGCACGATATAACACGACGATTACTGTTAATCAAACATTGCCCACACATGGCGCGATTGGTGGGCTCACCCTCTTGTATTTGACGTTACTCAAAGAAGGTGATGAAGTAATTATCCCAGAGCCTGCGTATCCTGCCTATGCGATTTTAGCTAAAGCTTCACGGAGCACGCCAGTTTTTGTTTCGTGTGCACAGGCTGGGCGACCTGTCCGCCATAGCTCGAAGAGCGACGGCGGAGCGCCACATGAAGATTTCGAGCTTAATATCGAAAAAATTAAAGCAGCGACAACAGATAAAACAAAAATGATCGTTTTTTCAAATCCATGGAACCCCCTTGGCATTATTGTCCCTCCTGCGGTCATAAACGAACTGGTCGCATGGTGCGAACTCAAGAAAATTTATTTAGTTATTGACGAAGCGTATCGTGACTATGCCTTTGATAGTACGTACGAAACAGCAATCCCATTGGTTAATAAGTCTGAATGGGTTGTGTGCGTCAATACGTTTTCAAAAAATATGGCCATGAGCGGTTGGCGCGTTGGGTATTTACTTGTCCCTGAAAAACTAGCTCTTGTTCTTGTCGGCATGCAGGATGCATTATTAAATTGCTTAAATAACACAGCTCAGTACGCAGCACTATTTGCGCTTGATCACCCAGAGCTTACCGAAAAGTTTCATAAACAGATTTTGTTTAACCGTGACATGACCACACATATGTTACAACCGTTGGTCGAGCGTGGGATTATTTCGTTTAGCCAGCCTCAGGGCGGGATCTTCTTGTTCATGAAAACAGATCAAGCTGACGCGACAGAGTTATGTATGAGTATTTTAAATAACGCAAAAGTCGGACTTATTCCGGGAAGCAGCTTTGGTCCATCGGGGGCTTCTTACCTGCGCTTGTGTTATGCGCGTGAAACAGAAGTACTTGAAGAAGGCTTGAAGCGGCTTGTTAACTATTTTGTATAAGAAAATAAGGCTTAGATCCTGAAACAAGTTCAGGATGACATGATAAATTTTTAGGAAAAATATGTATAAAAAATTAGCGCGCTTACACTTTATGGGCATTGGCGGCATAGGGATGAGCGGTATTGCCGAAATTTTACAACTCAAGGGATATACCGTATCTGGTTGTGATGACACACAGACAAGTAAGACCATTGATCATCTAAAAGCTATCGGCTGTACTATCCAGCATCATCATGACAAAGATCACATAAAAGAGGCTGATGTGCTTGTGTATTCTTCAGCTGTTCAAATGGATAGCCCGGAAATTTTGGCTGCGCTTGCAAAAAACATTCCTGTGATCCCACGCGCAATCATGCTTGCAGAGCTCATGCGCACAAAATACTCAATTGCTGTTTCTGGCGCTCATGGCAAAACGACAACGACGTCTCTTATTTCTCACGTCTTAATCGAAGCAAACGAAAACCCGACTGTCGTTGTTGGTGGCGTTTTGAAAAACATTGACGCTAACGCTGTTCTGGGCAAGGGCAACGTTCTTGTCGCCGAAGCAGATGAAAGCGATAGATCGTTACTGTATCTTAACCCCACCATGGCGGTCGTGACTAATATCGACGCAGAACATCTTGATACGTATAAAGACATCGATGATATCAAACAGACGTTTAAAAATTTTCTGGCACGATTACCATTCTATGGCAAAGCGTTTTTATGTATCGATGACCCGCATATCCAGTCAATTTTGCCGTTACCACATATCAGTGTCGTAAAATACGGTCTGTCTGAAAGTGCTGATATTATGGGTAAAATTATTGACCTTGGTAAAACCCAGTCTGTATTTGATGTTTTTCGTAATAAAGTTTCGCTTGATACAGAAAGCAGAGAAACACAATTATTAGGTCGTATCGTGCTTAATATTCCAGGAGCTCACAACGTTCTTAATTCTTTGGCAACAATTGCTGTTGCACTTGAGCTCGATGTTGCCTGGGAAACAATTGCCCTATCGCTTGCAAATTTCAAGGGTATCGAACGTCGCTTTGAATTCAAGGGTACGTTTCAAGGCACTGAAATTTTTGATGATTACGGCCATCATCCAACTGAGATAAAAAATACATTGATGGTTGCGCAAAAACGAACACAAAAAAAATTGCATGTCGTTTTTCAACCGCATCGATTTACCCGAACAGAAAAGCTCTGGAACGACTTTGTTGACCTGTTTGCTGCATCTCAAAATCTGTATCAGATCGATACGTTGTATATTACTGATATTTACCCAGCCAGTGAAAAACCGATCCCAAATATCACAACGCCCTATTTGATTGAAGCGATTAAAGCAAAAAACCCTCATTTGAAAGTTTTTTATGCCCAATCGTATGCCGAAATTACCCACGATATTCAAAAATTTTTGGCCGATGGCGATTTATTGCTGACTGTTGGTGCTGGCAAGGTGAATCAAGTTGCTGAGGCTCTTGTTGCCCTAGAAAATAAAAAATAATTAGCCCAGAACAAACCTACTCAAAACTCGCTCCAAATCGCGCTCATATTGCTTTAATAGAGCATATGAGCGCTCTAAACTCGCCCACTTCTTCCCATTCTTATGCCTGCGCAAACGCCTTTCTAGATTGACAAAATGTCAAAGTTGCGCGATCCTATTTTTTCAGTATTTATCCAGTATTTATATTGATATTTAATAACCATATGGTCGTATTACTTCTCTATGACTTCTTTATGAAAGGACAAGTGAATGTCACAACCAACAAAGAATATGCTTCTGAGTGCATTAAGTATGGCTTTAGTCTTCAGCACAAGTATGTATGCTGCTACAAACAAGCCTACAGAAACTGATAACAACGAAGAAATTATGCCGGCAACAGCAGGCGCCAAACTTCCTATTATTATAAAAAAAGGCGATTGCGAGCTGACCATCGGTGGCAAAACAAAAATTGAAAGTTTCTGGCAACGTAATGTCTATTTGCTTAATCAAGCAATTCCTGATGAACAGGTGTATATCAAACATACACTTGATCTAATGTTTGATTTTGCCTATGGCCAAGAACGGTACGGCTATAAAGCTGCTGAATTTTTTCTCGCTATCAGAAATAAGGGCAATTGGGGCAGACAAACAGGGTTTGCAGATCGTGAATCTGGTCCCGTTGGCCCAAGTTCGGTTAAATTAGCTAAAACTATTTTTGGTAGTCACAGTCATACCACAGGCAAACCATTAATGTGGGCAAAAGAAGCCTGGTTACAATTTGGTTTAAATGCAGCCTTCGGTACATCCGATAAACATCTTCATTTCTTTAAACTAGGTTATTTTCCTTTTGAAATGGGTCGAGGAATCGCTCTTGGTAGTGTTTATGGTCTGAACAAAGAAGGTTTGGGACTGTACTCATATGTCGAAGATAAAGGAGCCCCCGGGGTTTTGTTAACCGGCACGCTCATCAAAGATATTTTGACCTATGATCTGTACTATTCTTGCTTTGAAAACCGTAGCAAGAGTCTTTCGGATACTTTAAATATCGATAAACGTCATATTCTTGCGCGTCGCAATACTCCATGGCGCGGCGTTGACAAGAACGATGATCTTGTTGGTGGTCGTTTGAAATGGAAAGCGCTTAATGACACCAAAGTTGGCACATTAGAACTTGAACCATATGTTTTTTATAACGCTGCATCTGACCAACTTGTTGAAATCGCCCCTGACTCAAAAGCGAACTGGGGTTCATATGGCTGCGCGGTAGAACATACGTATAAGAATTTTGAATGGGGCGGCGACATTGCAGCCAACTATGGTGGCCAAGATGTCTTTGCAATCGATCGAAATTCTTTCAAAATTATAAACGATGGCACAACGGGCACCCTGGTAGAAACCTATACCAAAGTTACTGATCTCTCGGGGAAAAATCTTGCTCGTGTTACAACCGCTGAACGTTCAGATATTGTTTTTAGCACAGCTAACGTATCAGTCGCGCAAAACGGTGCTGTTTTAATCGGAGATCCAACCCTTAAAAATGCTGCCGATCGAGTTCGCCCTTGTTATCGTAACGATTTTGGCGGATGGATGGCGGTGATTGATGCTGCGTATAAATTTGATAATCTTAATCTAAAAGTTGCAGCAACATACGGCTATGCCTCAGGCGATATAAGCCCACATGAAATAGAAAAAGACAAAACATATAAAGGCTTTGTCGGACTTCATGAAATATACTCGGGCAAACGCGTACGAAGCATTTTAATCTTGGATGAACGATTCCTCATGCGTCCTGTCAGTCTTGATGATGGTTTTACAGATTTTGACACCGACATGACCTTCAGCGATTTACAGCAATTTGGCTTTGGCGCAATCTGGACTCCAAAAACTCGTGTGCGTAATTTAAGCATTAACCCTAACGCCATTTTCTTTTGGAAGGCACATGCTACCAAAAAAATATCTCCAATTACCGGTAAGCCTCTTCCATGTGACGCCAGCAAGTACATGGGATGTGAACTTAACTTACTTACAAAATGTAGCTTACTCAAAGATCTGACGCTGTTTGGAAATTTTGCTGTATTCTTACCTGGTGCTCTTTTTAGAGATATTACGGGCTCACCACTCAATATCAAAGGGCTCATGGATATTACTGATGATCCTCGCAATGATATTACCAATGCTGATATCAAAACTCTTGGCTTTGGTATTGCTGCCGATACGGCATATTACTTTAATGCAGGACTTGAATATAAGTTCTAAGTAATTTGACCTGCAATTCTTTGATAATCTCAAAAAAAATAATGGGCGACTGGAATTCCAGTCGCCCATTATTTTTTTTAAAGTAATTTTTTTAACCCAACAAACTTTCTAATTTTGATAGCAAAGCATCTTTACCCATAAAGCCGGTTTCTTTGCCAACCATCGTACCATTTTTGAAAAACAATAACGTCGGAATCGACGAGACATTATATTGAATCGCAATTTCGCGATCTTCGTCAATATTTAATTTTGTAAATTTATATTTACTCGAAAGCTCTTGTGAAAGTTCTTCAAAAATCGGCATCATCTGACGACAAGGTCCACACCATGTCGCGTACACATCAACGACAACCGGTAACGATGACTTGATTACTTCTTGATCAAAATTTTGTGAACTGACTGCTGTGGCCATAATTTTTCCCTTTAACGTCAATCTAAAATCAATAATTTAAAATTCGATATACCAGGCTACCATATCACACAAAGAGCTGCAAATTCAATACCAATTCTATTCAAAGAAAATAACCCGTTAAAATCTATTTAATAGCCGCAATATGTTCTAAAAAAGACCCATATAAATATTCGGGAATTTGTGGCTGTTCAACCGACGTCCAATCACGCGTTTTATCTTCGACAAATCGTGAAAAGCGATTAAGCCAGATACCATGATGATGATCAAGTGTTGTATCAACCCACATAAAATCATCTGGTGTCCCAACTTTTGAAAGTAATAACACACTTGCATGATTCGCGGTAATCTTATTTTGTTTAAACCAATTTTCATGCATTTTAAATTCTGCGTTAAAGGTCAAAAGATGTAACGGACTTGCATAAGCATTTAAACCCTTACATAGACCTCTATAAACCCAATTAATTAGGACACTCGGCATGTAACACATAACGATACACTCAGGAATTTGTTTCGCAAAAAACTGCCCCATATCTTTGCCGATACTTTCTGCTTCTTGTTCTAAAAAGCGATAATAAGACTTACTCAGTTTATTTTTCATAAGATAAGAAACACGATCGTGAATAGATAACTGACCCGGATGTAACGTCACACGTTGTACAAACTTTTGATCTAAAAATTTTTGATCTAAAAAATTTTTAAAAGAGTAACCGTCAAAGCCCATGGTCGTCGAGAACGTCCCGGTTCGTTTTCGACAATACATCTCAAAGTCAAACACAACACCTGCTATTTTTAGCCCGTGCGAAATTTCATCACGCGCCCATTCTTGTAAAAACAAATCGAGCGAAAGTTTAATTTCGTTATTCCAAAATGATCTATCGAGTGGCGCTGGAAGATCTGGGTAAGTATTACCATACAGATCGATCGCATATAACTGCGGTAAATTCGGGGCATATAAATTTGTTGCTAGTTCAAATCCAACCATAATTTTTGGAATTTCAATCGTGAGTTCCTGCGATCGATTTTTTAATTTTTCAGTAAATCGGGAAAGCCCTGCCAAAAACTGTAATTCTTTGGCACTCTTTTTACCCGCAACTTTGCTCCCACAACGAGCTATGGGACTATAAAAAATATTCGGGGTAAGACTGATCCATAACGTATCAAGTCCAGATTTAAGAATATAATCAACCAGTAAATCTTGTTTGTGCGTACGCTTGATTTTGTCCTGCACAATTTCAGCTTCTGTTGTCTTGGCAAGATCATATTCAAGATCGTCAAATATAACTAACTCAAGCCACGCAATTTTTTTAACGCCCGAACTGTTTTCTTGGTCAACAGGAGTGCTCATATCTCCAATATCCCCAATAGACACTATTGATTGTGGTAGGGGTGGACATTGGTCGAGTAAAATATTTTTACGAAATTCACTCCCAGACTGCAATAAGTCTTTATTTTTCACAAGAATTTTTAGTTCCCATAACATTTGCTGCATCATCGTATGCATGTCACGACGCAAATCAAAACTGGTTGGACACACATGAAAGCTTTCTGATATTCCAGAAAACGATGCTAACGTTGTTGTCGTTATAAAAACGTGATTATTGCGCATTGGATTAAACCAATATAATCCATACGGCAATGTCGCTTTGACTTCAGGCGAACAGTCTTGCTTGACGGGTAAGACTGACAGAAAAATATTTGATGCTTGTAATAGTCGCTCAATTTCTTCGTTATAAAACGAAACTCCTGCATGAGGCATATTTAAAGTCGTATGATACGCAAGCGGTCGCATTTCAAGCGGCGATGTAAGAAACGTATTTGCGGTATAAAAAAACGCGTCTAATGTTTTTTGTAATGTTTTTTGTGACGGCGACCCATTCGTTATATCCCGAGCATCCCGAGGAACCCTCGCAGAGGGTGTCTCGAGGGACGATAAATCTGGAAAAGCAAGCTGGCCCCGTGGTGTTACGACACCAAGATTATTAAATACGGGTGCAAATGCACTCACAACGTTCATGCCCTTATCAACACGCAGTGCTGGAAGAATAAAACCAACAAGTTTACCCGAAAGCTTTGCATAATTTTTGACAAGTTCTAAAATTTTATGCGTTAAAGAAGAGTAGCGTAATCCCGCGAAAAACTCGTTCCCAAAAATAAAAAATACCCCGTCAAACTTTTCAAGTGCTAACGCCTGTACGGGTGTATCCATGATTTCATCTATGGGTTTATAGACTATCTTAAAGCCTCCAGATTCAGCCAGTTCAATAAACGGTCGGTATACTTCGGCTTCGCGCCCTGTCGTATCAAGTAAAGCAATGTTTAATTTTGTCATGTTTTCTTGCGCATTCATTGTTTTATGAAAAAAAGTGGTGAATACTATCAGTAACACCAGCAAGAATCGTCCCTTCATACCCTCTCCCCAAATATAAGCGATCGCTGTTGTTCTTAAAATTTTATAGAGCTTTTATATAGCTCATAGTACTAAGATCGGTTACATAAGATCAATGCTTTGAAAAATAAGGGTTTGCGATGCTTTTAAACAGAATTAAAACGTTTTTACTTATTGTTATGCTACTTTTTACGACGCTTTGTACGATATCATGCAGTAAAGCAAAAAAATCAAAACGTGCTAAACCTACAATCGTCCATACGTCACAGTTGCCGGCAGGCTGGTACACACAAGATAAACAACAGCTTTCGCAGGAGATCGATCTTTATCTGGCAAGCGCAAAAAAAGGTTTTGATGTACCCGTAGATCCTATAACTATTAAAGCATTAATTGTCCCCCATGCTGGTCATTATTATTCTGGTTTGTGTGCTGCAAGCGCATATCAAACATTACAAAATCAAAATGCCATTCAGGACCGTAAAAACCAGCATATTAATCGAGTTATCATCTTGGCTCCGAGCCATACCCACTTTTTTAACGGCATATCACTCCCTTATTACACAACGTATCGAACGGTACTGGGAGATCTTAACGTTGATACTGAAATAGTTACATCACTGGGCAAACAGTGTCAATTATTCAAACAGTTTGAAGAAGCACACATGCAAGAGCACGCCATAGAAGTACAGCTACCGTTTTTGCAAAAAACTATCGCTGATTTCAAGATCATTCCCCTTATCGTTGGTCATATCAAAGATATTACAGAATATTATGAGATAGCCGAACAGATCAAAAAAATCATAACAGACCAAACGCTTGTTGTTGTCAGTTCAGACTTTGTGCATTATGGGAAAAATTATGACTTTGCACCGTTCAATAAAAATATTTTACAGAATATTCGTTTTTTAGATTCTTTGGCTGTTCAAGCGATTACTGCTCAATCGCTTAATTTATTTAATAACGTTTTACTTGAAACCAACGCAACAATCTGTGGGCGCGAGCCGATTAAAGTTTTATTGGCACTGCTTGAAAGCAAAACATTTGGCGATCAAGCTTCTGGAGATCTTGAAGCAAAACTCGCCTGTTACTATACATCGGCACACATCCCAGGTGCTCGCCAAAACAATATTCTAAACAGTAATGCACTCTTTGATACTATCCCAGACGATGCTGTAAATAACTGCGTTAGTTACGTAAGTTTACTCTTTACACACCAGCATCTTATATCACAAAAAAAAGAAGATCGTCTGACAGGATACGAAAAAAAAGAGCTCATCAAGCTTGCACGGACGACCGTACAAAACGAGTTTCAAGAACCCACAGAGCGCATACCCGATCATCTGCTTGCACCGCTGGTCAGTCCAGGTATCGAGCAAAAGTCAGGAGCTTTTGTGACAATTAATTTACCATCAAACAACCTCCGTGGATGCATTGGGCGTATTATCTCGAACGATCCACTCTATAAAACCGTTATCTCGATGAGCAAAGCCGCAGCATTTAACGATACGCGCTTCTCGCCCGTTACAAAAGACGAGCTCAAAGATCTTGTGTTTGATATCACCGTACTCTCAAAACCAGAACGAATCGCCAGCGTTGACGACATCAAAATTGGCAAACACGGTATTATTTTGACCAAGCTCGGCCTAAATAATCACCCTCTTGGCGCAGCTGTTTTCTTACCGCAAGTCCCGGTTGAAAACAGATGGAACCTGGAGACGACGTTAGAATACTTGAGTGAGAAAGCAGGTTTTGATAAAAAAGCGTGGCAAACAGATTGTGCATTCGAGGTATTTGAAGGATTTGAAATAAAAGAGTAGACTAAAAGCTATGAAAAAAACCTACATCGTCATTGGCGCAAGTGCAGCAGGCATCGGCGCCCTAACAAAACTTCGCACGCTTGATAACACGGCAACGATTATCTGTGTCACGGCAGAAAAAGATATGCCCTATAACCGTTGCTTGCTTGCAGATTATCTTGCAGGCACTAAAACAATAGACGATGTCTCGACCAAAAAATCAGATTTTTTTGCGGCCAATAACATTACGCTCATGCTTGATTCAAAAGTAATTAAAATTGTTCCAGACCACCATAAAATTATTTTACATTCGGGCCAAGAACTTACGTACGATAAATTATTTATCGGTGCTGGCAGATCAACCGGTATGCCAAAAATTCCAGGCTCTGAACTCGATGGTGTATTCCCGTTTTATGATCTGAGAGATGTTACAAAAATTTTAGATTATATTACCCAATACCAACCAAAAAAAGCTGTTATTATAGGGGCAGGACTGTCAGGCGTTGAATGTGCCGACGCACTTACCAATCACGGAATACCTGTGACTATTATTGAACGCGCAGCACACGCCCTACCAAATCAACTTGATCCTGCAGGCGCTGAACTTTTAACAAGAATCATGCAATCGAAAAACGTTATAGTGCGAGCTAACGCAAGTATTCAAGAAATTTCGTGTGACAAAAATACAAGCACAATAGATAAAAGAGTTGCTCACGTCATACTCAGTAATCAAGAAAAAATTTCGTGTGACTTAGTAATCTTTGCGATAGGTGCCAGAACAAACAGTTGGCTAGCAAGCGATGCAGGCTTAGAAGTTCTGGGTAACGGGATTAAAGTAAACGACTTCATGCAAACAAGTAACCCATATATTTTTGCCGGCGGAGATATTTGCATGGTTAAAGATAAATTAACGAACGACGTTATACAAAGCTGCCTATGGACTGACGCGATGATGCAAGGTATGACGGCAGCACACGGTATGGTTGGCGTTTCCAAAGAATATGCGGGAACATTAATTGTCACCAGTTCACATATTTTTGACACAACGTTTGTTACCTGTGGGCCTGTGACAAACTCGTCACATACCTATCAAGAAGTTATTAAACAAGACGATACGTTTTATCACAAATTTTTGATACATGAAAAAAAGCTCAAGGGCTTCATCATGGTCGGCAATGTGGATAACGTTGGAAAATTACGCAAGCTCATGCAGGAACAAACCGAAGCTACGTTATAAATTTTTTAAATATTTTTTGGTTTGCAACCATGCTTTTTGTCGACTCTTGCGTCTAACCAACCAGAGCTCCCCTTAACTGCATCATTTTTTCTCGTAATATCCTAAGTCGAGCCACCAAATCATCTAAGCTAGATTTTTCTTTTGAGACTCCTGGCTTCTCTTCTTCTTTTTTCTCTTCTTTTTTTGGCGCTTCGTTTTTGGCAGCTTTTTGTGCCATGACGTGAGCTGCTAAAATACTTAACGATCCTGGGAGATAGTCAAAAAATGATTCTGTGTAATGAGGATTAAAATAATAGTGATACACATCTGAAAGAGAAAGCGAAGGCGCTGGCGATGGCGATGATTCGCTTTGTATTGGCGCTTCTTTGTTGACCGACGCTCGCGACAAGAAATAAGCTGCTAAATTTCTTATAGGTTCTGGTGAATAAAAAAATGTCGGTGGCAATGTTGCATGTACATCGCCAACAGTTGTTCCTGTAATGGTCTCTATGTCTACTGCACCAGCTGTTTTCTTTTCTTCAGCTTTCTCATCTTTAGGAACCAAAATAAGCATGCCCATGGCTGCTTTAATTATTTTTTCTATCAATTCCAAATAATTTTCGAAAGCCTCTTCATACTCAACAATGTCACCGGCTGTTGGTCTTTTCTTACTTTCTTCGTCTGCATCATCCATGATACTTGATGCTTCGGAAAGTTTGGTTACTGCTGCCGCTTTGCTTTCTGGTGTATATCTTTGCAGTATAGATTCACGTTTTGCCGCAGCTATTTCTTGTTTCATTCTTTCTACTGCTTGTTGAGCACGAGTAACAACAGCATCGATTGCTTCTTTTTCTTCGACTGCTCTTTCAGCAGCTATTTCAGCGGCCTCTGTTTCGGGAGTCTCTTTATGACGAGTAACCCAAGCTCTAAGACGTTGCCGCCAAGTTCTTTGAGAAGCTGCTTGTTGCTCCTCTGGAGTTAATTCTCTAACTTTTTCGCCTGCATATTTTTCTTCTGCAGGGGCTGTAAAATTCATAAAAGCTTCTACGTAATCAAAAATGCTTCTTTTTTGCACTGGCTCTGGAGTCATGGCAAAAACAGGCATGACCAAATAACAAAATCCTGTGACAGCAAAAAAAATGTATAAACGATTAGTCTTCATGATTTTTCCCCCTATCAAAAAAATAATATCTAATAGAAAAATTATATGGGTTTAGTGTTCATGAAAGCAATTATTTACACAAAGTGCTCAGAATGTGTCCATGGATTCGATACACCGCACTACGTGCGGCACTCACCACGGACGGAATAAAAAAATTACAATATAACCAAGATAATCAAAATCTATGACCGTTTGAATGCAAGGTGATCAAGATAGCTTTGCAAAATAAATGCAGCAGCAACTGAATGGCTCTTTTTCTTAGACTCAGCATCATGCCGATGTTGTTGCACTTCGCTTGCTCGCTTGCTGCTCAAGCGTTCGTCCCACAAAACCCATTCAAGCTTATGCCCACCAATAACATCGAATTGCCGCTCAAGCTCTTCTTTAAGCTTAACAACGCGACGCGTCTGTTCACTTTCCCCACCGGTCGAAACCGTTTTTGGATAGCCGACAACAACAGTTCCAATACCCTCACTTGATAACGTCTTTGTTAAAAAATCTTTTAACTCTTTCAATACAACCGTTTGATACGGACGGCAGGTTATGCCCAATGGATGTGCTATTGCTGTACCAACCCACTTATCACCAAGATCGAGCGCTAAAATTTTCATAAGACCCTTTGATATTTGTTTTGCGATACTTCACGGGATAATTTAACATTTTTGCTTTTGACTTGTATATTAATTTAATATCACCCAAAATGCTCAAGCCCGTGATGCGCGCCATGGCGAACATTAATTTTTACGGTTACATAGATGAAAGATTGCTGTGCATAGAATTAAACCAGATGCTCTTTTTGTTGTCGACGGATCTTATTTGCTCTATCGATCGTTTTATGGGCTTAAACCGTTGCATACTTCAACAGGTATCCCAACCCAAGCAACGTATGGCTTTTGTCGTGCAATAAAAAAAGTACTCGATGATTTTAAACCCAGCTATATCACTGTTGTATGGGATAGCAAAGGCGGATCGTTCAGACAAGACATTTTGCCTGAGTATAAAGCAACTAGAATGGCACCCCCCAGCGATCTGTTTATTCAAAAAGAGCAAATCATTTCTTTTGTTAATGCAATCAAGATGTGCCAAGTATCAAAAGTCGGCTATGAGGGCGACGATTTGATTGCATCACTGGTTAAAGATCACCCGGACCATCAAATTATTTTGGTCTGTGCCGACAAAGACATGTATCAATTATTATCAGATAACGTTCTGATCTTTGATCCGTTTAAAAATAAACTTATCGACGAAATAACGTTTACCCAAGAACGCGGCTTCGGGCCTGAAAAAATCCCGTTCTTTTATTCGTTACTTGGTGACACGTCAGACAATATCCCCGGAGTTAAGGGTATTGGCGAAAAAACCGCTGAAAATTTAGTAAAACAGTTTGATTCTCTTGATGACCTGTATAATAATCTTGAAAAAGTCGAAAAAGATCGTATACGTACGTTATTACACGATCAAAAAGATCAGGCGTATTTGAGTTTAAAATTATTCACGCTTGCCAGAATTGATCTCGAGCTCTCAGAAAAAGATATCGCGTATGATAAAAAAAATTGGCTTAACGCTGGTCAAATATTTAAACAGCTTGAATTTACCAGCATGCTCAAAGAAATCGAAAAACTTAGCCAAAAAACAAGCACGAATCAAATGTCTTTATTTGGCTTGCCCGTCATAGCTGATACGACTTCGCAAAAAAGCTCTGACCAGACTGGGACTCTACCGGGTGCACTTGCGCCCGTCCCGTGGATCTGTACAGTCATTCAAACCGAAGAAGCGCTTGATTTATTAATCGAAAAAATTAAAACACATAAAGAGTTTGGGCTTGATACCGAGACAACAGGCACCTGTCCAATGCTTGATCGTTTAGTTGGGATATCAGTCGCTGTAGACACAGAAGAAGGGTTTTATATCCCCCTCGCTCATCTTATTGGCCAACAACTAGACTTTGAAAAAACTTTACAAAAACTCAAGCCTGTGCTTGAAGATAAAGATAATAAAATTTATTTGCACCAAGCAAAATTTGATGAATTAGTCCTGTCTAATTACGATATAAACGTCCCTCATACATCGTTTGATACGATTCTAGCTGCTAATTTAATCAAAAACGCCTGGCAAAAAATTAATCTTAAAGATCTTTCTGCGTTTTATTTGAAAGAACCGATGATCAAATTTAAAGAAATCATGGGTAAAACGTATAAAACGTTTGATCAAGTTCCTGTTGACGGCGCAGCACAGTATGGTGCACACGATGCGCTTCAAACGTTTAAACTCAAACTGGTTTTTGAAAAAGAGTTAGAAAAAGAACCCAGACTTAAAAAACTTTTTCATGATGTCGAAATGCCGCTTGCGCATGTTTTATTCAAAATGGAAAAAACAGGCATCATGCTTGATATCGAAAAGATTAACGCGATCAAAATCGATGTCGCCAAAGAGTTTGAACAGATCGAAAAGAAAATATTCTCGGCGTTTGAGCATAAAGAAATAAAAAATCTTGAAGAGCTTAATTTAAACTCACCCAAACAAATGGAAGTTTTATTATTTGATGAGCTCAAACTCCCTGTGATTAAAAAAAGTAAGACAGGCCATAGGTCAACTGATCAAGAAGTATTACATGAATTAAGCAAAATACACCCAATTCCTGGCTTGATTCTCAAACATCGCGAGCTGGCAAAATTAAAAAATACCTATCTTGACCCATTACCAAGCTATGTCAGCCCCAAAACAGGACGAATACATACGTCGTTTAGTCAAACCATGGTTGCAACGGGAAGACTATCAAGCATGGAGCCAAATTTACAAAATATTCCAACATCGGGGACTTACGGAGCTGCAGTACGCTCGGCGTTTATTGCCCCGCCGGGAAGATTATTTTTAAGTGCCGACTATTCGCAAATCGAGTTAAGAGTCTTGGCTTTTTTAAGTAACGATAAAAACTTAATCGATTTATTTATGCACGATATCGATATTCACACAAAAACAGCATCCCAACTTTTTGATATATCTATAGATCAGGTCACCAACGAACAACGTCAGTTTGGTAAACGTATTAACTTTAGTATTATTTACGGGCTCACCGCGTATGGTCTTGCTCAAGACCTTGGGATTAAGCCAAACGAAGCAAAAGTATATATCGAAAAATATTTTGCCCAATACCCAGATGTCGCTCGCTGGATGGAGCATACCGTACAAGAAGCCATGAAGACGGGCTATACTGAAACCTGGCTTGGCTTTAGAAGACATGTCCCAGAACTGTTTGAAAAAAATAGAATGCTCTTTGAAGCAGGCAAACGCATTGCAACGAATAGTCCGGTCCAAGGGACCACGTCAGAACTCATGAAAATGGCCATGATTCAGATCGATAAAGCGTTTACAGAACAAAAAATCGACGCACAGTTATTATTACAAATTCATGACGAAATTGTTGTTGAGTTTGCTGAGCATGAACGTGAACGGGTAGAAAAAATCGTACGTGACCGTATGGAACATGTTGTTGACTGGCATATTCCCCTGACCGTCGCCACCCGGGTGGGCAGCGACTGGGGACAAATTAGTAAGTAATTATTTATTTAGTTATTTATTAATAGCAACAACTTTTACAGAACACAATTCTCGTAATCCATCTTTTCCACACTCACGCCCAAACCCTGAGTCTTTATAGCCACCAAATGGATCTTCGGGACGTACGTATGTTACTGAGTTAACGCTGATATTGCCCGCTTGTATGCGCTTGCTCACGCGTAACGCCCGTTCAAGATCAGCTGTGTACACAAAGCCACCTAAACCCCAACGCGTGTCGTTAGCAAGCTTGATAGCTTCTTCTTCAGAATCAAAAGCAACAATCGGTAACACAGGACCAAAAACCTCTTCTTTCCAAACGCGCATATCAAACGTGATCCCCGTCATGACTGTTGGTTCATAATAAGCGCCGTGTAAACCAGCCGGGCGCTTGCCACCAGTAATAATTTTTGCACCTTTTTTGAGAGCGTCTTCAACTTGTGCTTCAAGCGCAACCCGTTGCCGTTCGGCAACCAGAGGACCTAAGTCTGTTGTGGGATCTTCTGGATCGCCAATTTTTTTTGTAGCTAACAATTTTTTTAACGCGTCAACTACTTCATCAAATTTACTTCTATGCACGATAAGACGTTTGAGTGCGTCGCAACTTTGTCCAGTATTGGTATATCGGTTAAGATAAATAGATTCGATCGTTATTTTCATATCAGCGTCATCAAATACAATCCCAGGTGCTGAACCGCCAAGTTCTAAAATCGCCGGGATAAATTTTTTTGCAGCTACTTGATATAAATGTTTGCCGACAGGGGTACTTCCCGTAAAATAGATAAGATCTATTGAACTATTCATAAGACGTTCGCCAACATCTGAGCCATCGCCGTATACTTCGCTAAAAACGCCATCGGGCAAGTTTACAGAATTAATTATTTCTTCAAGAAGTTTTCCGGTCAGTGGACACTCTTCAGAATGCTTAAATACAACCGTATTGCCGACAATTAAATTTTGGATAACACCCCAAATAAAAATCAAAAATGGGTAGTTCCATGGGATACTTATACCCGCTACGCCTTTTGGTTCATAAAAAAGATAGTGAATTTCTTTTTCGTTTTCAAAGAGAACCTCGGGGGCTAACCATTGTGGAGCAAAATCGAGCATCCCACGCATGTACTGAAAGCCAGGTCCAAGATCAATATCTTTGTTTACTGATACCGGCAAGCCCATTTCTCGCGCAGCAATTGAAAGTATCTCGTCTTTTCTTTGGTCAAATGCTTTATAGAGTTTCTCAAGTTTTGCAACACGCTCTTGTACGTCAAGAGCGGCCCATGATGGTTGGGCTGCGCGAGCTTGAGCTACTTTGCTGTCTATTTCGTCATTTGTAGAAACAGCAACTTCTCCAATGACTGCGTAGTTTTTACCCGGATTTAATGAGATAATTTTTCGTGACTTCATAACTTCTCTTTCTTTTTCTTTTTTTAAGATTTTTCTCTCAAATTAATTATCGAACTCACGTTAAATAATGTATTGAAAAAAAATTACATAAGTAAATCTTATTGTTTTATAGAAAAATAATAGAAGATAATTGTTGAAGAGAATGTGCTCCTGACCGTCGCCACCCGGATGGGCAGCGACTGGGGACAAATGAGCAAGTAATTTTTATGGGCAAGCTTTTCGCGCAACTCTTCTCGTTTTTCTGGGCTCTATAGGCAACACTGATTTTGTTGGATCAGCTGCAACTGCAGCCATGTGCTGCTTAACACACTCAATACGATCAGCACATGAGGGATGACTGTCTTTTGCATTACTTCTGGTTGGCATGCCAGTCCGAACACTTTGGTTGCGATAATGTGTTCTCTCTTCTGGAGTCAATGTAAGAATCCCAGCCCTATCGGCTGATAGAATCTTTTGATAAAAATGTATTGTATTCGCACAAAATTCAATAACTCCTTTGGGACCTACCAGCTCAGCAGAAATACAATCAGCAGTAGACTCTTCTATCCTGCTTCTTTCTGCTAAGGAAAGCGTTGGGAAACTAACCCCCTGCAGAGCTTCTTGACCCTCGTAGAAGATATGCCCCACTTCATGCATAAACGTAGCCTCGAGTGCCGCAGTTGAGCAATCTCTATAATAGCTATCATCAGGAATACCTAATTTAACTGCGAGCGAATCACGACAACCCGATAGATATATCTCTTGAAATCTAAAGGCCCCAGAACTACACATACGATCTGAACCCGCAGAAACGATGTCTAATGTTAATTTCTCTACGCCACTACCTAGTTGTCGTTCTTTAACATGACGAGACACCCTGACCAACTCAGGATACTTACGCTCATCTTCAATTACAGGCATAACCGAGGGCAGATCATCTACCTCGTCTGAGCCTTTGCCTTTTTGTAATTGCCACGAAATAAGCATCGCATCCAATTCAAGTATAAATTTATTTCTCTTCCTGTCTTTTTTATCCGCGTGCGTTGTTATTGCAAAAAACCGTTTACATCGTGCAAGCATCTTAGCAATTCGACCTTTTTCTTTGGTAGAACACTCACTTTTTGTCAGAAAGCACAAACGTCGTGATATCTGAGCAAGAAGGGTTACCGATGCTTTGTAATCACACATAGTATCAGAATCAACACCAAAACCATTCTCCTCGTTTTTAGCCTTCATTGAGTTATAAAACTCAATAAGTCGATCATCACTGCAAGAGCAATCTTCCTCACACGTATGCTTCTCTTTATCCATAAAATTAAAAAATTCTTCTCTTAAATCTATAAACTGATGACAAACCATTTCAGGATCAAAATCACGCCCGACTTTTAAGATGGCTGGCACCGGCCCCGAAAAAGCTGGTAATAACGGTTTTTTAGGCTTCGTCGATTTCTTTGCGTCTTGCTTTTCGTCACTCTTTTCATCTTTCTTTTTAGGCGCGCGTCTCACCACACGTTTGGGCCCACGCTGAGCTCTTGCCCTAGGCGCTCTTGCAGGTTTTTCATCTTTTTCTTCTGTTTTCTTAGGCTCATCAGTACCTGCTTTAGCTCTTTTAGGTCTAGCATGTGTAACGTCACCGTCAGCTACATATTCAGCTACAGGTATTGATGGTGACTTACGCTTAGCAGCATCAAGACTTTGTATAGAAAAAATAGCAATACCGAGCATCATAACGACAAAAAGTCGCTTTTTTTGTAAAAAATTCATAAAAACCCCACTTTTATAAAAAGACTTGAAAAAATTTAACAAATAGTAAATAATGATAATTATCTCCTATAATTAAATATTTGTCAAATAACTTAGCGGCCGTTAAAAGAATAGTAAATAACGGACTAGATCCTGAAACGAGTTCAGGATGACAATTAAATCAAATAGCTTTAAGCCTCTCCAAATAGACTCCTGGTAAGCACATTTAGTCCTGTTCATCAAAAAAAGTCACAAAATAGGGCAAAATCTCAAAATGCTTTTGACTTTTACAAAAAAAACGGCAGACTGAAGGGAATTAATGGGAAAAAGAAAGTTTCAGAGTGTAATGTCTATTTGGTGTAAATTTTCTTTATATTTTTTGGTAAATTAGTTTGGTTAATTAATAATTAATAAGGAACTACGATGGCAACGAGTAAAACGGGCGGGTCTACGGGTAATAATCGTGAGAGTCATAGTAAACGACTTGGCTGTAAACGATTTGATGGCGAAATTGTAATACCTGGTGTGATCTTGGTTCGTCAACGCGGAACACACATCCACCCAGGAAAAAATGTTATGCGCGGTGGCGATGACACATTGTTTTCATCAGCACCCGGCTCAGTGAAATATCATATTGGCCTCAAGGGTCGAAAATTTGTTTCTATTGTTGTTAAGTAATTGTTTAACAATACATTAACACGCTATTCACTCGTATATTAGTTGTTGTTAATTGAAGTTGTAGAGTAGATTTGAACAATAATGTTTGAACAATAATGATGGAGAAGTAATGCAAATTCCAACTGAATCAGTAAAGTACCGTTTTGATTTTTTGAAATATCGTTATGTGTGGCTTGCAGTTTCGATCATGTATTTAGTGATCGGTGTTGCAGCGTATTTCATAAAAGGCGGTTTTCGCTATAACGTTGATTTTACTGGTGGGGCAGAACTGCGTGTTTCTTTTGAAAAAGAAATAGACATCGGCCTGTTGCGCAGCTCTTTAAGTTCAAAAGGCTGGAAAGATGCAAGTATTCAGAGTGTTGGTTCAACAAACAGAGAATTTATCGTTCTTGTTGGTGCGCAAACCGCTGGTGCTGAAGCAAAAATTAAAGCTGATTTATTAGAGGGTGTTAACGGCAACAAAGCAACCATTGATAATATTCAATGGGTAAGCCCTGAAGTTGGTAAAGACATTACCTGGAATGCTTTGATTGCTGTTGGGCTTTCAATGCTCATCTTGTTGCTATACATTGCAATTCGCTTTGAATTTAGATTTGGTATCGGCGCAGTTGTATCGATGATCCATGACATTCTTGCGATTTTGGTTTTCTTGGTACTTACGGGCGAACCAATTTCATTACATATTCTTGCATCGGTATTGGCGGTTTTGGGGTATTCTATAAATGATACTATTGTAATTTTTAGTCGAACCCGAGAAAACTTCACGAAGATGCGTGGAGCCTCAGAATACGAGATTTCAAACACAAGTATCAACCAGACGTTAAGCAGAACGCTGTTAACCGTTGGAGCGACGCTCCTTTCAGTTCTTGCCATTCTCTTTTTAGGCGGGGAAACGTTGCGAGGAATGGCATTGGTGATGTTTATAGGCATCGTTGTAGGAGCCTATTCATCGATCTACATCGCAAGTCCTGTTATGCTTGCTATAAAAAAATAATCCCTAAGCTTACATTAACAAGCACTTACTTGAATTTACCACTGAAATTTTTAAAGTTGTACGATTTTTAAAAGGTCTTATGCTTAAACATACATAAGATCTTTTAAAAATCATGCAGATCATAGTGCCGTGCATATCTCATGCGCTATACGGCTTTTTATTTTGAATATTTATATAATTTACCATTAATCAGATCTTGTAGTTGAAAGTTCAAAAGCATCGCTCGAGTAATGCTTGTCAGTTGTTTAATCTCTTAACGATGATGTAATCCTATGGCACCCAACAATAAAAACGATAATAATAATCTCCTCGATAAAAATCCTGAATCTGCTCAGCCTCAAAGCACGGCCCAAAACCCTGCTCCAAAACCTGCGCTCCAAAAGCCTGCGCAAAGCCAAAGCAATGCTCCACGGCCACAGACAGCTCAAGCACCTGCACAGGCAATAACAAATCAAAATAATAATCAAAATAATAATACTAATAATATTGATGCCCAAACGCCCAAGTCATCGATGAACGTTCAAGACCTGAAAGAAATGAGCATTATTTCTTTAATCAAATATGCTCAAAGCGTCGGACTTGCTGATGTAAGTGCGCTCAAAAAACAAGAGATCATTTATAAAATTCTTGAATCTCAATCTGAGCAAAAAATTGAAATTTATGGTGAAGGTATTTTAGAACGACTTCCTGATGGATTTGGTTTCTTACGTTCTCCAAAATTTAACTACGTACCAGGACCAGATGATATCTACGTTTCTCCTATTCATATTAAACGTTTTGGTCTGCGAACTGGTAATGTTATTAAAGGTACCATCAGAAAACCAAAAGAAGGCGAAAAATATTTTGCTTTGCAACGTGTTGACAGTGTCAACTACCAACCACCTGCAGCATTTTCAAGCCGAACGGTATTTGAAAATTTAACGCCACTCTTTCCTGATAAAAAATTTAATCTAGAAGGTGATCCTTCTATTATTTCAACACGTATCATGGACATGCTGTGTCCCATTGGTAAGGGCCAGCGAGGACTCATTGTTGCGCCACCAAAAACGGGTAAAACATGCTTACTCAAAGAACTTGCTAACGCGATTTTACGAAATCATCCTGAAGCAATCATGATCATTCTGCTTATCGATGAACGCCCTGAAGAAGTAACCGATATGGAACGTTCGGTCAAAGCTGAAGTTGTCAGTTCGACATTTGATGAATTTGCAACACGTCACGTTCAAGTTGCAGAAATCGTTCTTGAAAAAGCTAAACGTCTTGTTGAATGTGGGCTTGACGTTGTCATCTTACTCGATTCTTTAACACGTCTTGCACGTGCTTATAACACGCTTGCACCATCATCAGGAAAAGTACTGACCGGTGGTATCGACGCAAACGCACTCCATCGTCCAAAACGATTCTTTGGTGCTGCTCGAAACGTTGAAGAAGGCGGTTCTCTTACAATTATTGCAACAGCTCTTGTTGAGACTGGTTCTCGTATGGACGAAGTAATTTTTGAAGAGTTCAAAGGTACCGGCAACATGGAAATAAATCTTACTCGAAAGTTATCGAATAAACGTATTTTCCCATCGTTTGATCTTCAAGCATCGGGAACCCGTCGCGAAGAGCTCATGCTCAATGAAGAAGAAGTAAAAAACATGTGGGTTTTACAAAAGTTTATTGGCACCATGAACACGGTCGAAGGCATGGAATTCTTGATTGATAAAATGCGCAAGACTAAAACTAATCAAGAGTTCTGGGATATGATGCTTAAGAAAAAACCTTCAGACAAATAAGTAATAATTATAGAAAAAAATAAACCTATGTCTCTAATTCTAGGAATCGAAACGTCCTGTGATGAAACAGGCATCGCTGTCTATGACAACGTACAGAAAAAAATATTGTCGCATGCTCTATATTCACAAATACAATTACACGAGATATATGGCGGCGTTGTTCCTGAGATTGCATCCCGCTCACAACTCGAAAAAATTAATATAATTCTTTCGGCCGCTCTTCATGACGCAGGTGTTACGCTTGACAATATCGACGTAATAGCAGTAACACACAAGCCTGGACTTGTTGGATCGTTACTCGTCGGCGTCTGCTTTGCCAAGGGGCTCGCGTGGGCTGGTAACAAAAAGATTATTGGTATCGATCATATCGAAGGCCACATTTTTTCGTCTTTTCTTCGTGACGATAATAAACGTGACGATAATAAAAACGATAATAAATCAGGACAACCCGAAATCCCGTTTCCGCATATTTGCTTAACTGTATCAGGCGGTCATACAGCACTCTATCATGTTAAAGATTTTGGCGACTATTCAGTTCTTGCTGAAACACTTGACGACGCAGCGGGCGAAGCATTTGATAAAATCGCAAAAGTTATGGGGTTCAGTTATCCCGGCGGTCCCATGATTGAAAAACTTGCTGCTGAAGTAAATTTTCAAGATTTTTTTAAGTACACAAGAACCAAGAATCAAAATCACGAACCCATGTTTAGTTTCTCGGGTCTTAAGACTGCCGTACTTTATTCGCTTGTTAAGCAAGGGGCTTACGATTTACAAACGGGTCCAATTCGTGACAAATTAACACCTGAATTAATCAAACAAGTAGCAAGTTCTTTACTTGTTTGTATCGGCGATATTTTTTGTAATAACGTTAAACTTATTTTAAAAAAATATCCTGAAATTAAAGCGCTCACATTTGTTGGCGGAGTCGCATGTAACAAATATTTACGCGCCCGATTACAAGAAGTTTGCTCAAACGCGGGCAAACAATTTTTTATCGCACCTCCTCGCTTTTGCACTGACAATGGCGCTATGATTGCATTTGTTGGCGGTTATAAAACCGAACAAGAAAAATTTTCTGATATATATCTTGATGTTTTGAAATAGGAGAACGTATGAAATTTTTTGACCCAAAAGTTGATATCGCTTTTAAAAAATTATTTGGCTCAGAAGATCACAAGCGCGTTACCATAGCCTTTCTCAATACCATTCTTGAATATACCGGTGATCGTTGTATTGTAAAAATCCACTTCATGAACAATGAACAGTTGCCCATGGGCTTAGAAAAAAAAGAAAATATTCTCGATATTTTTTGTACCGATCAATCGGGTAAACAATACATCATTGAGATGCAAAATGCTTGGGAGCCCATGTTTGCAAAACGAATGTTATGGTATGGTGCAAAGACCTACGCAGAACAATTGAATGAAGCAAAACCTTACAAAGATCTCAATCCGGTCATCGTCATTGCGATCACCAAAGACTTTAAAATATTCCCCAAAAAACTGGGCTATAAATCTATTCATAAGCTTATTGATATCAAAACAGATGAACATGATCTTGAAGATTTCACCTTTGCTTTTATCGAACTGGCAAAATTTGGAAAACAGGAACATGAACTTGTTACCAACGAAGATAAATGGCTCTTTTTGCTCAAAAACATTGTCATGTATGATCACATACCCTCTCCACTTAAACAAGCAGAATTTGGTGAGGCATGCCAATCTCTCAACCGAATGACATGGTCCAATGCAGCCAACACACTTTATGAAAAGATGCTGATTAAAGCACAATCAGCAGAAGCAGTTGCACACCTGGCAATGGGCGCAGAAACGGCTCGATCAGAAGGTGAGCAAAAGGGACGAGAAGAAGGACGCCTTGAAGTTGCCAAAAATCTTTTGAGTACAGGAATGGAGGCAAAAGCTGTTGCACATGTTACAGGACTCTCGCTTGATCAGATTAAAAGCCTGAAAACGTAAACCCTATGACTTATCATAAAAAAAATCGTTTATACATCGCCATCGAGCCACCTGAAGATGTTAAACTCGAAATTAAAAAGATTCAGGTTTTTATAAACGAAAATACAGACAATATACTCAGTACAAAATCTTATACGCCAGAGTTATTACACATCACAATACAGTTTATTGGCGATATAGAAGAAGAACTAATCCCACATTATGAAAATATCTTGAAAAATATAACAAAACAAACAAAGCCGTTTGATCTTACACAAAGCATGAATAACGCAGTATTTACGTTTTATGCAAAACATGTCGCTGCATTTAAACTTTTAGATACACATAATCAAGATTTACAAAATATCGTAAATTCTCTTCGTCAAGAATTTCTTAACTATTTTATTAATGATCAGGAAGCAAAACTTTCTTTTGATGCGCGTCATGAACTATTTGATGCGCACCTTTCATTTGGACGAACGAAGCAACCTCACGCGTCTTTTTTTGAAACAACAATAATAAAAAGTCCCGAGTGTAAATCTTTTATCGTCAACCGGCTTGTACTCTTTAAACGATTTTTGCACGACGATAATCGTGTCGAAAAAAAATATTTCCCGTTACTGGGATTACTATGATTATATTCGATAATCACTCATCGATAATCAATGTTAGCGGGAAGTTCTGTCTTGCTTTTTCACGAAAAGCATCAACTCTTTTCAAAAGATCTTCTCTTGTTGATGCTTCGCATTGCTGTGAAAACCCACATGTATAAACACCCGACCTCATCTTGTTTATGGTTATTACATAATGTAACCTATCGTCGTCCGATCGCTCAAATACGTACGAAATATTACATGCTGCAGCCGTAAGATATTTAAAAATCATCCGTAACACACGTTCATCATTATTATTGAAGAGATAATTAAAAGCGCGTGATATTCCTGTCAAAATTGCTTGCATATCTTCTGTTGTACCCCGAGCAAGAAGCTTTTTGCACGCATGAAGATAAGCTTCATGAAAAACAGTTTTCCCTTCTTGATGCAACAGTGCCTCAGCTGCACGTTGATAACAAATCCATCTACAGTATGAAGCGTTGCTCATTATTTTTTCATCCATAGAAATCGTCATTGCTTTGTGACCATCTGCATGCGTACGGGCCTCAGAAGCTGCTGCTTTACCGTCACAAGCCTGGGCTTGGACCGGAATCGTAATATTGAAATCGCCAAAGGCGTGCAATAATGTTTCGACAGTCTTGTCTGACAGTTCATCAAACTTTGATGCGCCAACAGGAGATTCTGTCAGTGCTGTGACGCTCGTGCACGACGTCTCAGCTGTTAGTGCTCGTGTACCATGCATACCAGGTGCACAGAACATAGAAAAAACGTACGTCTCAGTAAAAAAAACTACAACTGTGCACATAAAAAATATATTTTTGAACATACTACTCTCCTCATATTATTCTTTAATTACTGGGCTAACGACATATGAATCTTTGGATTATTCGGCGCGATCTTTTTTATCTCTGTGATAGGTTCATGAAACATTTTTGCATCTAAAGAAGATAATAACGATTTTGCAGATTCATGTTTTAAGTCTGTTAAATTCGAAGCTCCCTTGAGTGCAATAACCGGTAACTTTGTAAAACGTTCCCCCAATTGCATATTCCATTCTGTAACATGGTCAACATGCGCAGGATCAAGTAATACAACGACACAGTTTTCAGGGATAACAAAATTTTCGTGATTAAACCGCTGGTCACTACGTACCCATGAACCAGAATTATATCCATTATTGCGATACGTAAAATATTGATAATCTTTGTTGGGGATAATACTCACATTTTTTATCGTATTTTTTTGCTCAATATTATGTTTAAACCCTTTGCAAATTACTAACGAGAAGTTTGCAACTTCTTTTCGTTCAATAGGAAACGAATAAAAGCCTTCGCAATTGTTCATGGTCTGTCGACCATTAAAATAAACGCGATACTCAGGAACTTTATCTTTTTTATCTCCTCCAACAACTTGAAAACAACCTTTCAATTCGTGTCCATGTGTTGGAACTATTGGATCGGGTTCTGACTTGACAGGCGGTATTGGCTCTGCTGCTGCCAGATTTTTTTCCAGATTTTTTTGCTGAAGTTTTTGATGTTCAGGATTTTCTTGTTCATCTTGATCTTGATCTTGATATGCATGATCATGGTGGCTTTGATGTTGTTGTTGATATTGTTGTTGATGTTGCTTCATTTTTTGAACCTGCACAGGATCTTCATCGTTATATATCATGGGCCGGCCCGTGACAGGATCTATCGTTAACATCGTACGAGCATGTGTCTCCAAAAAATTAGCAAAAATACATAAGCTCAAACAACAGAACATACTATAAAAAAGTTTTTGATTTTTATTGATCATACGAACTCCCCGAGTGTCACCCTGAACAGTGTCACCATCGTTCTCAGGTTTAAATAATTTTACACACGTCTAATTTTACATCAAAAGAGCCTAAAATCTCAAGCTGTTTGGGTTTAGACAAAAATTAGCGTACCATAGTATGATGAAACAAAGATTAAAAGATTTATTCAAAAACGCTCTTCTTTCGGGCTGCACGCCAGAAAAACTAACCCGCTCTTTTTGCATGGGGGTTTATATTGCATTTTCGCCGTTTCCGGGCCTGCATACCGTCATGATGATTATCGCACGATATTTATTCGGCTTGCACTTTCCAACATTATTTATTGCAACGTCGATTAATAATCCATGGACCATG